>Ga0325410_1000001_pt1 | contig 261953 bp, 136 predicted proteins | sample PopdelMetagenome_16_FD_206182 | JGI IMG/M metagenome (GOLD analysis project Ga0325410, IMG submission 206182) | Populus deltoides microbial communities from Bellville, Georgia, United States - Xylem-PdIQD-R3 | ecosystem: Host-associated > Plants > Phyllosphere > Stem > Wood/Secondary xylem... | reverse complement strand
TGTGAGGTATTTGTGAGAGAGTAAATGAGGTGTTTTCTCCTATTAGTAGAGAGATTTCAGTTGTTCTCCTATTAGTAGAGAGAGGTTGTAATTCCCACATTACTTAGTAAAATCCTTCTATACTTGCTCGTGGACGTAGCCAAATTGGGTGAACCACGTAAATTCTTGTGTGTCTAATTTCTCATGTTATCCTATCCTTTGCCTTTTATCTTGTCGGGTATGCATGCCAGTATCCTAACATGATCCAGCTAAAACATTAAACTTGCTAAAAAGTTATGCGAAACAAAAACTATATTGTTGATTCCAATTGGTACTTTTGTAATTTTATAAATAAAATGCCTCTCAAAATACAAAATATTATATACTTTTGTCGAGTTTACGTTTATGTTTCCCAATATTTCCTTATGTTATCTTGGCCATGTTTTTCTTGGTGATTTATTAATTTGATTGGATAATAAAAAAACTTAAAATAAAAATAGAAAAAAAACTAAAAAAAATCTACTACACAGGAAAAAAATTCCACCATAAGGACCCATGCTTAAATCTTGACTTCACCGGACACAAATTGATGAAGGCACACGATCGAGTACTTATTTTGAGCTGGAATCAGCACGCCACACCATGTTAATATTAGTTCTATTTTTTAAAAAAATTATCTTGACACCAAATTCCCTGAATCCGTGTTTTTCCGCCAAATTAATTTGATTCCGTAGGTACAATATTTGTTTTGGAAAACAGTTTTAATATTTTTTTTCTTATTATAAGAGGCATTTTCATAAAAAGTGAAAAAAAAACACCTATTCAAAGTATACAAACATATAGGAATTTAAGAAGATGATTTTAATATATAGGTATACGAATGGATCTATTTGCTTATTTATGCAATGTTTGAAAATGTGGTTGAAACATTTCTTAAAATTTTTTTAAAAATTTTTATTTTTTTAAATGTTTTTAGATCATTTTGATATGTTAATGTCAAAAATAATTTTTTTTAAAAAAATATTATTTTGATGCATCTCCGAGTAAAAAATTAATATTTTAAATTGCAACCACTATTATACTTCCAAATATCCCCTTAATAGATGCATGACAAAGTACATCAGGAGCATTTATAGTAGAGAGAAACTTTTTGGATTACAATCACAATTAAAATTTAATTCTAATATTTTTATTGATGAATGAGTATCCGATAAGAATTTGTTATGATTGAAACATGTAAAAACTTTAATGTATATTATTTTAAATTAGGTAAATAGGTATGAATTTAAAAAGAAATCTGATAATATTAAACAATTGAATTGTCTGGTTATAGACAACCACGGTCTGAAATATCTTTTAATTAAGCTCATAACATACTGTTAATTTTATCATTTTTCTTTTTAATTTTAGATTTTCAGTTTTTAATTTTTCAATAATCTAGGATTCATTTCTTTTTAATTTAGGTGGTTGCAGATCAATCTATTTAAGCTACTAAAACTTTTTTTTTTTTTAATTAAGAGGTTGACATAACAATAATATTTCAGAAATAAAACGCGCTTAGGGTTTTTGTTTTGACCCTTTTCAGTTTCATGAACTTTGTCTTCACGTATTCTTTGCTTCTAATCTAAGTAGTTCAGGTTGTATTATTATCTAGTGCTCTCCATGTTACTAATTAATCAGCTAGTTTTCAACGATACGAAGATAATTGTAATTCTATAAAATTTCGAAACCAATATAAACTTTGAACAAGAATATGTATATTTTGAAAATTTCATTTTTATTCAATGTATATTTTCCTTGTCTACTCCTCAATTACGATAAAATTAATTTACTTCAAATTTTAAGTATATTAATAATTTAATTTCAAATAGTCCCTTTCCTATTCAATATTTGACAATCACGTCAAACTTTCAACAAGTTATAAAAGTTAGGTACCCGTTATATGTGAGGTATTAATCTTAGAATTGAAACATTTCCAACTTTTAATAAATTTAGTTATTTAATGAGTTTATATCTCAAATTCTCAATTAACAATAATGTTCTCTTCCAAAAAAACCTTTAAATTCGAGACTCTCCTCTATAATAAAGAAAAAGCACGCGTCGTCTTCTATGAGCTATGGTTTTAAGAGGTCTGAGTATATAGGATTCATTTATAAAAATAAAATAAAAATGAAGACGTGTTTATAAAAAAAAAAAAAAATACAAAGGATATTGTAAACAGTACTTAACGTATACTCACAATGAGTAGATATTTATCGAGCTTGTTTGGTGTGGTTGCGGTTGTTTTTCAAATAACTTTTTGTATCAAAATGCATGTCAATAATTTTTTTTTTAAAAAATTATTTTTCATATCTGCACATCAAAATGATTTGAAAACACTAAAAACATATTAGTTTGAAGTAAATAAAAAAATAAAAAATTTTAAATTTTTTTAAATGCGCTTTTGAAACGCAGAAACAAACAGACCCGAGTCATGGTAAAAATAAAACTCTCCCTCTCCACGAAATGTTTTCTTGAAAAAACCACAAAAATAGTCCACAAATCATGAACAAATACTCAATATAGCCCCCAAAATAAAACTTGTTTTAATCTCCCATCTAAAATCTTACCAGTTCGTATTATATTGTGGAACACGCCAAATATTCTTCTAGAAATTAAAATGCTACCTTATTGCATAATGTATAAATTTGCAATTTAGTTGACAAAAAAACAATCAATGAAACATTTTTGTCTGGTAATCTAATTGAGAACTGATTCATTATGAGGTTTTCTTTATTTATTTCAACATGCAAAAAAAAAAAAAAACCCTCTTGGAAAGAGATAACAACCATACATGCATGCATGCGTACAAATACGATTATGAAAGTTGAGAGGCATGAGTGCAAGAGAGAATTTGTCATAAATACATATGAAAAGGCAAAAAAGACAGAAGGGATACTTTAGATGTTATAGCCAACAACGCAAAAAAAGAAAGCAAGAAAAAAAAGAAAGAGAAGTGGTGTACTTTGTTACAGAGCTAGATAGAGGAAAAACGGATGGATTACTGCTCAATATCTACCATCGAGTAAATCTTCGGTAACATTTTTGAGGACCACTTTACATACAGAATCCCTGCAAAAGATATAAAAACAGCCATAAAGAACCAACACCAACTTCTTGTACCTGGTCCTGGAGAGAGAGAGGTCCTGGAGAGAGAGAGGGAGAGGGGGAGAGGGAGGGGGAGAGGGAGATACATAAGCGCGCACAGTTAGAAATTTTTCCTGTCCTGAACTAGTAAATAATGAAATATAAAATTTTTTAAGATAAATTATTAATTTATGCACATGAATTTTTAAAGTTAACAGTAAAGTTTTAATTCAAATACACTACTCAAAATATTAAAAAATAAATTTAAAAGCACATAAAATTGAAGTGAAAGTAAAAATAAATTCATTATTGAAGTTACATCCTTCGATGTTTTGTGAAATATAATTCATCTATAATCGAATCTGAATCGATATTGTAACAACCTCTCAACTGGGATAAAATAACAATTTCATGTCAACTGAAAAACAAAGTAATTAAAATTTTTTTCCTCTCTCAACTCCTCCTTTCTTCACTTGATTCTTCCTTAGATTAGTGTTTTATAAGTTGATTTTTGTAAGTTTACAAGGTTATTCTTTCACTTTTCTTATTTTTTTTCTTGGATTTTTTTTTATATTTTTCCATGAGTTATGCCATTTGTTTTATTTCTTCCCCTTAATCTATTCAATGGTGGGGGTTATATGATTTTTATAAGCTTAAGTTTCCCCTGATATATCAATTAGTCAAAAAATATTCTAGCCTTTTTTTTTTATGTAAAAACAATATTTTTTTTCCTAACATTGACCATTTTGGTAGCTTTTATTTCTTTATTACCAATCTTGCTAGCCTTTTTAGGCTTTCGTAGCATATCATTCTCAAATAGTTTATCTTTATCGATTTTTATAACTAACATCAATAATTATTAATCTTCTTTAAATCCTTATTATCCTTATTGGATTCTAAGTCGAACATCGAATAGGCCATTGTAACCTCATTCAAGAAAATAGTTAGGAAAGTCCCTCTAATTGGCTTTTTTTTAAATTCATTTCCCTTCATCTTTTTATATGAAGCAACATTATTTGTAAAGGTATAAATATAAATGTATTTGATTCTCACAAACTCATTTTGATATTTCATTACATCCATTCCAAAATTGACTTGATGCACTCCCACTGTATTAATCATAGTTGTAATGGACTTAGTTTTGAGAGTCTTGGAGTAAAGTGCATAGCTTTCTATGGACTCTCTTGAGACCTTAGACAATTCTGACCAAGTTAGCTAGTGTTGCCTCTAATTCTGTTATGTAAAAGTGTTCATGTAAACCAACCTCTATTTCCTCCTAACTATTAATATAGTTTGGCAATAATGTAGAAAACCAGTGAAAGACATTTTTGGTTAATAAAAAATCAAACAATCATAGTTTTATAAAGGAATTGGTAGTACCATTGCCATAATGATAAGTGAAGTTAGTAAAATATATCATTATTAACTCATTTTCCTTTCTAAAGAACATTTTAAAATCAATAATCTTAATTTCTCTAGGAATTAGATGGAGTCAACTCACTTAAGGTATGGATGATGGTATGCTAGCCTTGTTATACATCCAACATCTTATCCCATCTTTCGTATAAGTTAGATTAGTCCATCCTATTAATACTTCTTTTTGGTTGTTGGTGGTTACTAATAAGTCTTTAAGGTGAATGGGAATAGATATTAAGGCATCAGAAGGTAGTTTTTAAGGCATTATATTACCTAATTTTAGAGCAAAATGTATATAGGTAAGGTTATAAGGACATGCAATTAGCCTAAGGCTGCTATATACTTGTAAAATATATAACATCTCATGTAATCATGCTCTAATGCTGCTATGGTTGCTAGTGTGTTTACTACACAGGCGTGTTATATCCAGGATATGATTGAGAACTTTCATACATTTTTATTAAATGTGTTTACTATATATTGTTTTTTTGCTATTTATTATTTCCATAATTTGTTTAAAGAAAACAACTTCTTTACTTCATTCATTCATTCATTCATTTTTTACATACTAGTGTTTTTTTTTAAGATGACCTCCAAAAATATTTTCTAAATGTTACAGTTAACAAGGGATGTTAGTTTGAGTTTAATGATTATAAGGTTGGTTTAAGTTTTGGATTATGGAGTGAAAAAGATGGATTTGGTTTGACTACATGAAATTAACAAATATTCCATGGTTAATTGTCACTATTAAATAGCATACGTTTTGAGTTTTTTTTTAGATTTTTAAGTATTTATGTGAGATTTTAGACATATATGGAGATTTTAAGAAGAAAAGAATAGCATACAAATATGATTTATTTAATGAATGAAATTATAACTTCATTGATTCAATTCTTAAAAGCTATGTGGAGAAAATTTAAAATTGTAATAAAATAGTGTTATTTTTTCTTGATTTATTATCGAGTTTTAAAAATATAAAGGTTTTTAGTTGTTTTAGGTCCAAAATTAATATTCGATCAAGGTTTACTTTTGCTTTGAAAGCAATTTTAGTAGTCATTCTTTTGTTTCTCTAATCTTTTCATTAAATTTATAAAAAGGCTTTCCGGAATGCAAGTGAAATTATCCTTTCTCCTTGTCGTTTAAAAGGTAAGATAAACGAATGAATAGATTTGTAAAAACTGAGGTTAGGATAAGGTTTCTAGATACCATTAGTTTTTTTATGTCTAAACTAGTCCTTGTGCTCGTATTATGCTGCTTGTCAGATTAAAAATTAATTCAATCATGACAACGTTAAATTTTGAGTTGACAATAAAAATCTAAAATACATATCGAAAGCTTGATCAACGTGTTGAATAAAATTAATAAAAGAATATTTAATTAATGTCATTAATGACAAATAAAAACTAGATCGAAACGTAAAACGATTGATGCATATAAGAGAAATATAATCTCTTGACATGACATGTTAATTATTCATGACATTTATTTAATTATCTATCATTTTTGTTTTGCAAGCAAGAAATAAATTTTTTAATAAAAAAAATAATATGCTAACGTAGTTCCTTTGCTTTTTATTTGTCTAGTGTTGCCCAATGTCCTCGACTATTGAATGGTTTGGGTTCCAAATCTAATTGTGTTGGAGTTGGCTTGGCGTTGCCATTTAAACAAGGGGCCTAATCACAACCTAATTACCCATTTTAAAACCCAATATATCTGACAAAAAAAATTTCAGGACGCTCTCATTTCAAACTCTTACCTAACTTTATCAAGCTCAACCAGGAAAAAACAAAATGTTAAAGGTAAAATTTGTAAAAAGAAAAATTCAGGGAGCAAAATGAAAAGACAACGCCTGTCATATCAGATCGACCCTCAGCAACCTAGTCTAACCCATTAAATGCAAGGTTATGGTCATGACATGACCATAATATTGAGCTAACTTGGTTTAACGAGTTATTTCTTCCATTTCTCTTCACTTTCTTTTTTCCCTATTAGGCCTTTATTGGGCTTAGATGGGATGAAGTTTGGGACTAAATATAGAGTAACAAAAGAACTAGGCATCAAGATAAAAAAAAATCAAGAGTTATTAGAGAACTAGGGATCAAGATAAAAAAAATATATCAAGAGTTATTAGAGATCTTAAAAGAATTAGGGACTAAATGAAGAAATTTAAAAGTAGTTAAAGAACTAGGGACTAAAAAAACAAATGAGGGGCCGAATTAAAAAAAAAATTGGTTGTCACATGCAAAGTACTTGCCATCATGCGTGCAAGCCATCATGTTTGAGAGGCGTGTGCATCTTTTTCCTGAACCTGTTACAGTCCTTTTTTAATGTCATCGGAATAGTCTCATCATTGCCTTCATCCTATAACGGGCCGGGCATTTTGTTAGTAGAGAAACGATGCAACTCCGACACCTTTTTTTTTTCTTCTTTTATTTTCCTTTTTTCTTCTCATCTCCCTTGATTTTCATGCAAGGACTGGAAAAAAAAAACATACTATGGTCGTCGACAGTGATAAGTGAACAAGTGCATAGTGTATTCCTTGCTAGAATTAGTGTTTTTTATAATTAATATAACATTTTTAAAAAAAAATAACTGGATTACTAATTTATTTATTAATGCTATATTTATCTAACAAAGCACAAAATAGAACAAGAGTCACAATAAAAATGCAAAACATTATAATAGCAAACATGCCCTTGAACATGTTCTGAGCATTATGTTTCCTGTTCCCTAGAGTCTAGGGCCTCTATGCCTAATAGTAAATTTCTAAATATCCACTTTAACTTCAAGTGCAAACCTGATATCTGTTCCTTTACAATAATAAAAATAATAATAAACCGATATATATATATATATATATATATATATATATATATATAAAATTAATTAATTAATTTATATGAATAGTTCAGGAACCGGTACTATTTTTATATATATATAAAATAGTACCGGTGCCTGAACTATTCATATAAATTAATTATACCACTAAACTAGGGAATTAACCGCCGTAAACTAATAAACTTGTATAGTTTGGAATTGCGATATTTTGTTTTTATTTTCAAAACTTGAATCCAGACTAAAAAAAAAAGAAATAAGGAATATTAGTAGAAGAATATAACAATTAAGGACATATGAAAATAAAAAAAATTAGTATTGCTAGTGAAAATCTTGAAAGAAAAAAAATAAAAAAAAATAGCAAGAGAACCAGACAGGCGATTTAAGTTAAAAAAATGTAAGGTTAGAATTTTAAATAATCTGTATATATATTATGAGTGCTTCGCTTTAATTTAAATACAAATAAAATATATATATAAATTAAATTAAAATTACTATTCTACTTTTAATAAATAAAACTACATAAATATTATTTTAAAAAAAACCACTCGTGGGGCATCTCTTCCTGAAATTTGAGCTCTATATATCTCGCATGAAGGTGGTCGAATAATTAAGCAAGCTCTTCTCTAATTAATGGATATATATAGCTATCTAGGCTTAATTATCTCCTTTAACTTGTACTGGTAGCTCAAAATTCACTAGCGAATCTTAGGTGTTTTCCCTTTCCCATTAATTGGTGCCAACAAACTTACCAAACTTGGACCACAGAAGTAAAGGAAAAAAAAGGATAGATTATTAAAGAAAACAAATCCTGCCAGACTATTAATTAACACCTGAACTACATTAATTCTTACACACACTTGATTTCTTTTCTTTATTTTTTTCTTTCCCTCTTCTAAATTTATTTTAATCTATACTAAAATAAAATAAAAACTTATATTCTTTTAATTATTTGTCTTTGACTCATGCTGCCCCAATATGTGAAACACAGTTCATAAATGAATAGAATCTTAAAATTAGTTAACCAAAGGGTTGCATTACCAACAAAAAAAAATTGAGGGACCAAAATTAATTAGAAAAACAAAAGATCAAAGGACTAGTTTTTGTTGACCAATAGCTGGGAGGTGTTTCCTTCAATTAGCCTAAATCAAAAGAAAAAAAAAAAAGAAAAGTTCAATCATAAGAGAGCATATGAAAAAAGGGGGGAAACATCACGAGTCCTCTCCTACCTATAAAACTTTTATTTTTCACCTTGATTAGGTTATATATAGATTCCTTTGAAACTAAATAAGATCCTATAAAGCTAGAAACTATTATTTATTTCTCTCCATATACTACCCTCCTTCCATAATATTCATGGAGAGTATTTATTTTTTAAATATATATCGACTTTTATTAAAAAAAAAGAAAATATTTTCAACATTGAAAGTGTTAAAAATATTAAAGTCATGTTAGTATTTTGATAGTGTTTGATATTGTGATAATAATTTTTTTAAAATGATTTTTTTATTAAAAAATATATCAAAATAATATTTTATTTATTTATTTTTATATTAGCAACGATTTAAAAATATAAAAAAATTAATTTTTTATACAGCTGAAAACATTTTTAATTGAATTAATGGTAAACCATCAGCTACATTAATGATTAGTTTTCAATTATAAATCTTGCATAAATGTGTGAGAGAGAAAGATAACATTATTACACCAAAGTGTACTCAACAATTAATTTCTCTGCAAAAACACCTTATTATTACCGCAATTATTACTGTCACTTCCTTAAAAATAGGATATTCTATTACATTAACATCGGCCCTGATCCATTTTAAGACGGCCAATAGGGGTGAAAACATAATTATCAAAGATCTTAGGAGGTATTCAGGAACTTTCCAAAACACACCAAGAGCTTGTGAAAGCAAGCAAAGATGGTACTTTAAGTCTTGAGAAGCCAAAGCCATTGTCATCTGACCACAACTTGTGGCCATGTCAGCCCTCACTCTCAGATGGGTCAGCCCCACTTGTCCTTTGATCGAACCACAACCCCTCTCCTTTCTTTATAGGCAGACCCTCCGCACACCCCACATACTAATAATCCCCCTCCCTCCTCCAATCCTCCTCCTCTTCTCCATCTCTAAAGTGCTCCATTGAAGTTGAGCCCTGCTCCTCCTTTCTTCCTTTTTCTTGTTAAACTGAACTCTAACCCTAGAACTAGTTTATATATAGCTCGCTGATTCATGGATAAGGTTGAAAAGGAGACTCACGACTTCATGAATGTGGAATCCTTCTCTCAGCTTCCCTTTATCCGCCCCGCACCCATCAAAGAAAAGGGCATTCGCCTCTTCGGTATAGAGTTCGGCAGCAACAAAGAAAGTCCAGCAGCTGACGAGTCTGATTCAGCGGAAACTAATGAAGACGCCGCTAAAGAAAATGAGAGCAGTGACAACAACAGAAGATTTGAGTGCCATTACTGTTGCAGAAACTTCCCTACTTCGCAAGCCTTAGGTGGCCACCAAAACGCACACAAAAGAGAGCGTCAGCACGCGAAACGTGCCCACCTCCAGTCGGCAATGATTCATAACAGCCTCTCAGATGCACACTATTATGGCATTTTAAACTACAGGATAGATTCAATTTCCACCGCAGCCATGACTCACCCTTCATGGAATAGCCACACTAGCACTAATAGGTATTACGGCGGTCAAGGCTCCTATTCACAACAACCTATCAATGGGAGTCCACTAGGCTTGTGGCGGATCCCGGCTGTTCACGGTAGTGCTCCTCTCCAACATCCTGACCGTTCGGTGCATCCATTACCATCATTTTCCGGTGAGGGACTGAAACCCTCACCTGCCGGTGGTTCAAGCTCACAAGGGCGGTACGGATATGAGTCCAAGTCGAGCGTTCAAGACCGTGTGAGTTTAGATCTTCATCTTTAGATATTTGATAACTTGGATAAAATTAAGAGAAGATTTGAGATTTTTTCTAAGCTGGTTAATCTTTAATTGTGCAAATGAGGCGCAATTATTCCATGGAGACACTCATGACCACTAGTGTTTTCTGCATTTTAACTTATTTTATATTAGAATTAATCTGTTGTGTAAATGAAACAGATTTACGTGCGTGCTTTTGAATTGAACTAAGAAACACAAGTAAGTCTATTATATATCACCACATGAGCTGATGAGCTTTGTGCGCAGGACTGGCTTGGTCCTGTGATGCTTTCTAAAGGTACTAGTTTATTAGTATCGATATCAGTTTGGAAACACTCTCCGGTTGATTTTAGAAGATAATTTTTTTTCCTTGTTATTGATTTGGTTCTTAAAAGTAAGAGAACCATCTTCAAATGCTAACCCAACAGTACAAATTAATACAAGGTTTTTTTCATTGTTATGTGTGATTGGAGGTTCACAGTATCCTAGCTTGAGCAAAACTGGTCAGTGCAATCTCTGTCTATCTTCAGAATTGGTCACACGTGTGAGGAATATATATTCAAAACTGGGCATCAGAATTGAGTGCATGAACATCTGTAGATAGACACGTGTGTGTGTATCGAAATGTTGTCTAGACAGGTGGGAGTGGTGAGAGCGGTCGGTTTGATACAGTGCAAGCAGAGTGCTTAACAGTGATGAGAGAAATCAGGTGAAAAAGTTTTGCTATCTCTGCCTTCTGCATAAACTGCATATAGAAAATGATATTTCCATGGCATTTGCAGGGAGCATATCTAATATGGCTAGCCAAACTCCAACGCAAATTCTTCTCCTTTTTTTTCCTCATTCACTTTGTTTTTGTTTTTTTTTGTGTGTGTGTGTGTGTGTGTGTGTGTGTGTGTGTGTGTGTGTGAGAGAGAGAGAGAGAGAGAGAGAGAGAGAGAGAGAGAGAGAGAGAGAGAGAGAGAGAGAGAGTACATAGATATTTTATATGTATGTGTATGCCAATGAAACTTTAAATGATGTCTCATATCTGCTTACAGATTTGAGTGGAACCTCTGCAATGAGACCTGAAACTAAGGAATTAACAAAGAAGGCAATTTTAAGACCACATAAAAAATGTTCATATATGCACCATCCGATGCTCATCGCATCTGTTTTGGACTGTGGATTCTTGGTCGACGTCGAGGGATAGATCGATTGAGATTAAGTGTTTATGATATTGGCACGCGATGAACTTACGGTAGGTAGAATGAAGAAATGAGATCATTTGACATATAAAGTGATACAAGTGATCATTATTGGAGTGAAATCTAACGGTGATAATTATATATAGGCATGGGAATTCGTCGATCATGGCATCGTAGCAACTCTTATATATTACGCGGATATGAGGTCCAAGACTAGTATGTAGGACATGGGCCACTCTTCTTTACCCTGTTTGTAGCAGACACAATTTTCATTATTCTGAGATGTCAGCACCAAAGCTTTCATGGCTTTTACAATGGTTAAACCAACCCTTGGAAAAGGAAGTGTCAATATTGTTTGCTTCAGGAGACTTAAAAGTAACATATGAACATGGTAGTTAGACTGCCTATCTTTATTTTCTCACCTTTTATTTGTACCTTAGCTTTTATGTCTGCAACGGAGAGAGAAAGGTTAGGTGGGAATTGGTTTGAGTAAGTTCAGTTATGGGAATTTTTACGTGTTGACAGTAATTTAGTCTTAGCTTTGTGGCTGTGGTAATTCAGTAATTGCAGTACAGCATTTTGTGTCTTCTCTTTGTCTCAACTTTATTCTGGAAGCACAAAAGATCAGATAAAGGTTCCTAGATATTTATTAACATGATTCAGTGAATTGGCAACAAACTACTAAAGAAAGCAAGCAATAGTTTATGAAATTTGTAAGCTTGTGTTCCAAAGACCCTCTTGAATCTTGTTGGGATTTGTGATTCGTTTTCGCCCTCTATTTTCAAGAAAAATGTATAATTATTTAGAGGCATCGTTGTTACAGTTCAGTGTTTCGAGCTGAATTTGGTGAAAGTTGAGACAACCAAACCTGACATGTTGTGCAGAAATCTATCTAGGGTTCTATTTGAAAGAACTGCCATGTTAGCTTTAAATGTTAATGCCAGTAGATGGACCCTTTTCTTGGTAGATATTCTGGTTAAACAGAGGGGAAAAAACATCTTTACTTTGCAAATCCCCGAAACCATGGGTATTTTACTATTTTAACACATTCTGCTAAAAATATGGAATAAATAATATAGATTTAAAATTAAAAAATAATATAATTTCAACACAACCACGATTCTGAATTTTAATTTTATAACAACCACTATTAGACTTAAGAAATCAAAAGTGAATCAACATAAATTTTTTTAAAAAAATGTAATTGTCAATATATAAGTTTCAAGATTCATTAGTCAAGAAACAAGAGGAAATATAAACTCATATGGTATGAGAGAGAAATAAAAGGGAAAAGAAAGAATGGGTTATCAAAGTCACACCAGGATTATGTTTTTTACATACTCGATATTGTTACAAAGATCTCGACGAGATGATTTTAACCACCAAATGATGTGATAATTAGCTAGTGGTCTTGTTTGGGGTTAACCAAACCCTAAGCTACCTTAACCCAAAATGAATCCAAAACAAAATTACTAATCAATTACGATTTTATTTGTTGGTTTTTCATTGCGTAGTTAGAATTATCTCATTGATATTTTTCTAACAGTATCAGGTGTGTAAAAAATAGAGTATAGATATATTCTTGGTGACCTTTTTTTTTTCTCTTTTTTTTCTCCCTTTATTTCTCTCTCATGCCACATCAACTTATCTCCTTTTTTATTTCTTGATCATTGGATCTTTTTGGTTAGGATCTTCATAAATTTTTATGTTAACTTCTATACATGTTAATTAATTTGTATAAAACATACATATTTAATTTCTAAGTAAATAACAGTCATTTCTAATAATAATTGTTACATTAGAATCACGATTAAAACTATGTTATTTTTTAAGTATTTTTATAGCATATGATATTTTACCAAAACACTTGCAAAATTGTGTTACTTTTCAAAAAAAAAAATCCCTAATTATTTATTTATGTCAATAAACAATGTAGGAAAAGCGGAAACATTCGGGAGTTAAAAAAAAAAGGAAACGGTAAAGGAATTACATAATCTCGTCTGATTGTCATAAGAAAAGGTAAGGAAATTTTATCTACTCAAGCGTTGGGTTAAGAGGGAATTTTCTTCTCCCCAGCATTATAAGGGAAAAAAGAAAGCTGGAATTGCATTCAAGAAAATAAAAATGCATCGGCTAGAATTTAATGTCTTGACTTGATGTATGAATAGATGAATTGAATGCAGAGCTGGTTGTCACCAGCTAAAAGCCACTTGATTAAAACAATTAATGAAGCTACTTAGTTTAGTCAGAAACTACAAATTACAAGCAAACTTCATCAACATCATGCGACTCCATTGTTCAAGCAACTCCTAAAAATGTTTTAAGGCCCTTTCAACAAGTGTAACATCACACACACGGGTAAATTAGTTATTTTAAGTGCATAAAAAGCTCGATGGTGATCAAAATGCACTTCTAGCTTGTTGTTCTTTGTATTCGAAACTTTGAAGAAAAAACAACTTTGAGCTTGGTAATTTATCAAAATATTGTTAAAGAATCATCTCAATCAAATAATTTAAACTGTTAGGTGAAATCTCAATATATAATTTATATTATTATCTAATATAGATATGTATATGTTAACTAAATGAGATTTTATATATACATATCACATCTTCATTATAATAAATTTAATTTAGTTAGTGTTTAGGAACGTGATTGAAATCGTGTTTTTTTAAAAATAATTTTTTTAAAAAGATTAATTTTTATATATATTTTAATGTATTAATATCAAAAATAATTTTTTAAAAATATTACTTTTATATATTTTTAAATAAAAAATATTTAAACCACAATCACTACCTCAATATCGTTATATAAACACTAACAAGTAAGGATACTTTGAAGTTATATATCCCAAACAGTGTAAATCAAATCATTATTGTCAAATTAACGGCCACATTAGTCCTTTTTCTACGACAGGTAAACTCAAATAATTAATTACGATGATGCAGGAGAACCCATCAATGTGGAATAACTCGTAAAGCTGCCATCCATAACCCAATTATTGCACTGAACATTGAACCTGATACACTTTCAAGTCACACTTGAACACCAAACTTTAACCATAGCTAGCATCAGTCACTTTAGGCGCATTTAAAAAATATTTGCTTGGAGTGCCAAAAATGCCTTAGGCAAGTAATGAAAACCCCACGATTGCCTTGATATCAACAGAAACTCTTAATTAAAACCTTCGCAATTCTTTGTTTTGATTAAAAACGTTATAGCTAAAATTATTCTAGTTTTTTCTATTCAAGAGGAGGTATAATGCAAACTTTGAACCTCGGCAGATGAAAGTAGAAAAGCATTTTTGTTTTTAGGTTTAAAAACGTTTTTAAAATTTTAATTTTTTTTCTTTTTTAAAAATAAATTTTTTTTAATATTTTCAAATCATTTTGATGCGCTGATATCAAAAATAATTTTTTTAAAATAAAAAAATTATTTTAATATATTTCTAAATAAAAAACTGTTTAAAAAATAATTATTAACCTTAATTAAATCTAAATACCTAAGAGAAGCTCCAAATGACTCCATGCATAGCTCGACAATGAAAAGTAAAGAAATAACATGAGAAAAACACCTACTATTTATGGTAACCCTAGGCATTTGTTAAAATAAATGTTTGATTTAACAAATACTTAAAAATGGAAAAATATATTCAACACCAGTTAAGAGGAGGAGCTGTTCTCAACCTATAAGAAGAAACACTTACTCCTGAGCTTTCCCCCAATATTTTAATAATTCATAAAGGACAGCGTAGAGGTGACTTGTCCTGTGTCCATTCTTACCTTTGTATCTATTCCATTCCAGTACAGCTGCTGAACAAAGTACCGAAAAATTACTCCTTTTAAACTGCCAGAGCTGCAGTGAACTTAGTACTAAAACCTAAAAAAGCCCTCAACTGTAATTTTTAAGGAGATAAAGGGGATATTTTACCCCATGGCCATTCAAAAGGGACTTGCATGGCGCTGGATCTAAATAGTAACCTTGGAAATATCAGCCCCGTCGTCGAGGAAAAATAGGAACCCTTTTGAGGTTGCAAGGATCATCAGGGCAAGAACTAGAATAATGCATTTATGACGTTTAATCCAAATATTGACGATAGCATGATGCTCTTGGAGACATGGGTATAAACACATTGCAACTTCACAGTAATCCTGTAAATGGAAAGCCTTCACCTTTTTCTTTTACCAAGGTAATTTGGAAAATTTAGTGCACGCCCCCAAAAAAAAAGAAAAAAAAAAGAAAAAGAAGAAAGAAAAAGAGAAGAAAAAATGCCCTCCTATTGTTAACATCAACCCAGCCATCAAGGGGGTCCACAAGTAAATGGATGTAGGAGAAGGCATGTGATGAGCAGGATGATATAAAGAAGAACAATAAAGACTTATGAAGAGTACATATATTATGATTAGGACCACATCCACTTCACTCCTCTTCTCCTGCTTCACATATATGAGAGAAAGACCAGTACTGGAATTTAAGAAGCATTGGTCCACAGCCCTATAAAGTTGCAAACGAGGTTGACAGTTTATACAGCAGCCCGCCCTCTTGATGACCTGCAACTGGTAGGTGCAGAACTGCTTTTAAAATAAAATGCGATTCACCGGAAAGAAAAAAAGAAAAAAAAAGGTTTGCTTCCCTTCCATTGTGCAGTCGGTGGTAGGGAGGAGAGTAGATTACGGCTTTTTTAAATAAATGCCACCAAACTTATCCACCATGTGGTCGGATACGTAGGTTCTCTTTGGCTATACATATGTTTTTTCCTCCGTTCATGTTTTTGTTTTGTTGTTTCTTTCCTCTATTTACTCCTTTCTTTTTCATTTTTCTTTAGTAAGGTTCGTAGTTGCAGAGAGTAATGAAATAAATATTTTATATCTTAGTTTAAGATTAATTGAGATAATTTCGTAAAATTTTATCAATTCGATGATTAAATTCGTCTCTACTACATGTCCTCTAATACCATCTGCTACATCCACCGATGACTTAACATTATCGAGACCATGTTTATAGTGGGATAGAAATGCCCTCATCATGATCTTGGTTGGACTTGCCATGGCCTTATTGAAAATCCTATTGACCTCAGGATTTTGAGAGGTAAAGTCCCACAGTTCACAACCATGAGCCTTTCGAGAAAGCGGCTCCACCTTCTTTATTACATTGGCTAAAGCAATGTCGTGGTGCTAGAACCATGAGTTGTTCTGCATGATTACCAGAGAAGCGAGGCTTAGCTCAGAGTCATGTAATAGTCATCTTGATTTCCAGTTCATCCTATAAAGTGCTTCTCCTCCATTTGATGGGGAATGTGCAGTAAGAATTTCTTTGCGGACTAGAAATCTCATGATATGAGCAAGATAAGCAATGTCAACAAAATACCTGAATTAATGAAGGCAAAAAAATAATAATTGTACCATTGATGATTGTCTGGTGATGCTAGAAATACGAATATAATGTGAAAATACCATTTCATATATTCTTCTTCTTCAAGAAATTGTTTCATCATTATTATAGCTTCCACAATTTAGCTCAACTATAATTCAAACAATAACTTAGCTAAACAACAATTTATGATCATATTTTTTGAATTTTTCTAATTAAGGAATTAATATGAGATAGGTCTATTTATACCTTCTTTAAAATGTCTATATTTAATGTTATTTTAAATAAATATAAGGGTCTTTGTTACAAAAACAAAAATAAATAAAAAGTGATTTTTGAATTAAGAGAAAAATAGATGCTTATGTTTTTGGATCGTTCCTAATCAGACGAGGATGCCTAATTTCATCTTAGATAGCTTTGGAGCTTCCAATTGACGATGCCTAATTTCATCTTAGATAGCTCTAAGCCTGCCGATTGACGATGCCTAATTTAGTCTAAGGTAGTTTTGGGCCTTTGTGGGATGACGAGTCCTAAATGGACAGGCTGGACTTCTTGGGGCCTGTAAAATCCTGCAAAACAAATCATCTTTCAGGGGCCTTCATACTTTCAAAACATACCCATTTACATATATAGAGATGGAGGCACAAGGATATCGCACAATATATATATATATATATAATGTTTCGTATATAATTGTAAAAATATATCTATTTTTATAAAAAAAATCTCCTTTTTTTAATTATGAGTTGAATTGCTTTGAACATTGTTTTTATTCTTTTAATCTTAATTTATTAATGTTTAACATTGTGATAGAATTTTAGGATGTGTTACTTTTTTATAATAAAAAATATATCATGGTTTATTTTTATGAATCTAATTTTAAGATAAAAAATAAAAATAATAAGAAAGAAAGTATCTAAGTGATTGCGAATGATTTTTCAAAAAGAAAGAGAAAATCATTAATTAAAGTATCTTCTTAGAAATGTTATTAACAGATCGGAGGGGGGGAAAAAGGAAAAGGGAGGAGTGAGGGAATAAAAAAAAGGAGTATAACTCATTAAGGCTAGATGTTGCATGGGTGTTTATTTTAGCTTTTGTGACTAAAATTGTGGTTGGGTATAATTTAATTATGCATAAAACTTAACCATAAAAATTAATTTTTTTTAAAGTGTTTTTTTGGTAGTTTCACATTCAAAACTCAACTTCCATTTCTAAAACAAATACTAGTTGGTATTGGACTAAATAAAACAAAATAAAGAATATATTTATTGGCTAGATGGACAAGATCGATTTCAAAAAAACACGGATGTGTTAACCGAGTTTTGTTACAACAACATGCGTAGTTTTTATAAATTAATGATTAAGGGACATTGGATTCAATTTATATATATCTTAATTAATTTCATGGGTTTTTGATAATTGATGGCGTGTGTATCAATCTGTAGATGCATGGTGTTTCTATCCATGGAGGATAAGTTAATATCTATCTGAATCTACTGATATAAGCTTAATTTTGGTGACAAAAACCCCAAACCAATTAAGTAGGGGTCGAGCCTCACTTTAAGATATCTTTCGTCTTGGGCTAATAAAATGTCTAGATATCTGTTTTAATGTGATTTGGTAGATTTTGTACCATTTTCAATGTCATTTTTGCGGTTATTTAAAGTAGGAAGTATCTTGTTTAATTAGTTTAGACGGGTACGCCCTATTTTTCCAGTAAAGTATTTAAATATTGCAAGTGTGTTTTTTTTTTTTTAAAAAAAAAAAGTCAATAACCTTATTATAGCTCCGACCATACAAATGAAAAAAAGGGCACTGATCGAAAACAAAAAAAATACATACATATACATACATACATACATACATACATACACACACACACACACACACCAATAACTTGGGGAAAAAAAACCTTTATCTAGGAACAAAAAAAATAATATTGTTTAATTTTTAGCCAATTAAATATGTAAAAATAAAATAAAAAAAAAACCAAAAAACCTTTGTGAGTCAACTCGAGCTAGCAAGATAGACATGTGATCTGAGCATTAAGAGGCGAGCTACTTTGAGCTACCTAGTCAAATTAACCCACGTTCTAAGCATGAGGTTGAGATAACCTGATAGAAAAAAAATCACAAAGCTATTAAAAAAAAAAACCAATGTCGAATGATGATATTGAAAAATAAAATAAGCAAACAAAAAAGATGTCAACCTCTATTAACTTTTCAAACTTATGATGTAGATCATCAAACCAGAAACATCATACTTGAAAAAACCGTGGAACTTAATTCCTAGAAAATAAAACGTTAAAGGATGAAATTGAAAAAAAATTACATAAAAAGATTCAAAATAAAAAATAGTAATTAAAAGAATGAGGGTTAAAAAAAAAGTAAATTAGAAGGTAACAATAAAATTTTAATTTGAGGACTAAATTGAAAAGAATAATAACATTAACAAAATAATTAAAAAAATGAAAGGATTGGAACCAAATTGTAAAAACTAATATACCACAAGTTTTAATTGAAGGATGAATTTGAAATCCAATAAAAGTTTTATAAAAAGATCAAGAAAAAAAATATAAATAAAAAAAATTTGAATCAAATTGAAAAAAATATATAATAAATTAGGATTGAATGATAAAAAAATAAAAGAATATAAACTAAATTAATAAAAAAAAATTAATATATCACAAGCCAATTAAATTTTCATTACCAACTTTAATCCAGAGTACATCATCAGCAGGAAAAAAAAAACCTGGAATTGAAAAAACAAATCAACAGTTGATCTCAATAATGGAAGACATACACATTATACTCCACGATAGCATCATTAGTTTTAAGGTTAGCTATATAAGTCTTTGCCTGAGTATAGCCTCTTGCAAAACGGAAAAGCCCGCTCCCACCAACAATTGGCATCTCTCTAATGCCTGAAAATATGCTGTTGCGACCCAGGATACTGAGAGTGCTACCATTATACTTCCCTTCTGTGAAAAACAAGTTCAATACCATTAAGAAACTAACTTCACTTTGTGATGCCGATGCATAAATTCCTTGTGCTCTTCCTACTTGCTTCGAGCTGACCTCGGGCTTTACAGTCAAGGGATCATCGATCATTGCGACCAGCCCAAATGATGTCGAAGACTTGTTTGTCGTGGCTGCTTGGGCAACAGGCACAGCGGTGGGATTTTTCCCACTAAGTGTGTCGTGGAAGTAGAAGTGAAGGTGGCTTAGTTTCTCCCGCTTGAGGCCTAGTTTTTTTGGAGATAAGTTTCTTGAGAAAGTGTCAGGTCTCGCGGTAGCAAGGGTGATGGGGAAGAGAATAAGGGAGAGAAAGAGGAAGATAAGGACTTCTGTCAGAGTTCTGGCCATGGTTATCTGAGATGTGGTGAAGGTAACATAAAGTGTGATTATATATATACAATGTTGCATAATGGTTAATTTGGTCTTGTCTCGGTTTTGATTATTTACGAGACGCTGCAGACGTCATATAACGTATAACGAGGTTTATTTTAGTTCTTTTAACTTTTTTAAGTTTGAATAACAAGAAAAAATATTTAATTTTTTAAATACATTAAATTAATATAAAATACTTCTTAAAATTATCATCTAAATAGATATCTTTGAAAAATAAAAAGTATCGAATTTTAGAGAGTAATAATAAAGTAAATATCTCTAAAAAGATTTTCTCTCTTCTCCTTGTGATGGTTATAAAGTTATTTATGAGGTAGTAATATGTTCTTTACTAATGATTGTATGCTCAAAACATAGTCTATACTTTAATAACATTACACTTCGTCTAATATTTAAATATATTTAACTCAATATTATAGGCGTGCGTGATGGAGTGATATCTATCTTAATTATGTAACTAAGAAATTATAATAGGGACTGGAAAATGCAAGTACGAAAAGATTAATCCAAGCACGTTGTATAAAGTATTGGTATTTTAAAGTTCAAAAGAAGCCTTAAAACTTTGTCCAACTTTTAGGGTTCCATTGTTTTGCGTATAAGGATTTTTTTTCAAGAAAATCTTTTTCTATATTTGCATAAAAGATTTTTTCCAATTTTTTTCATGTTTTGTTTTTTTCAAAAAATCAAAAACTATTTTTATATTTATCTCTCATAAAATATTTTTTTAGGCCTGCATAGAGGGTGGAATATGTTTTTGTTAGTCCATGGTGCTGAAAATTTGTTTAAAAAACATTATTAAGAGGCATAGTTGATGTCAAATTAATTGTCAATATTCATTTTTAGGGTTAAAAACTTTATTGGAATTAAATCTATAATATATATATGATTTTTAACATAATAAACATGATTTAAATAAATTATAAGTGAGTAAAAAATTGATCTGAAAATATCCTTGATTAACATGTTTTAGTAAAACAAATTTACCAATAATTTTTTCTAGTGTTATAAAACATAAACACGATTTAAATAAATTATAGATGAATAAAAAATTGATCTTAAAGTGCTCTTGATTAACATGTTTTAGTAAAATAAATTTACCAATAATTTTTTCTGGTGTTATCAATCCATCTTCTTGTTGGTATTCACTGCATATTTTTGTTGTCGGTGTATTCGCTACATATTCTGGTAGTGCATGTCTTAATTTTGAGTCCAGTTTTGCGATTTCAAGTAACAAAAGTATCAGTTAAAGACATGTTTCATTTGGGGACAAACTGCATTCCTACTCGTCTCCTTCAATGTCATACCCTTGCTGTTATATTTGCCCACCATTTTCATTAACTCGAATATTCCAACAAAAAGAAGGTAAGAAACAACAAAGGTTAGCTAGCTAGCTAGTGATTTTTAGTCACGGTCCCTGAAAAAAAAATCTTTAAAATCAACATCATGTTCAAACAGCTTCCAATATTCAAGATACAATGAGTGCAGATCTCCAAACTGGTGGTTCATCTCATCACACGGGTGTCTATCATCACATGGGAGTCTATCACGATGGAGTCAAATTACACACTCATCACCAAAGCAAAGAAGCTGCTTATCTTGAGTGGAAGATCAAAGTCCAACATGTTTACCGCGAGGCAAATCAAGCAGCAGATTAGTTAGGAAATTTTAGTTTAGCTATGATCAATCCTCTAGATAGGAGCAATTGGATTCTAAATGAACATCTTGGAGCTTTGTACTTGATCTTGTACCTTGATCTTATTAGGTTTACTTTTCCTCGGTTAATTTAATTGGGTACTTAGCCCTGATTTACATTAAAAAAATAATAATAATTGAGTGGAGATCTTATGTTCAGATGCTATGAATGTGATATGTTCCCGCGATAGTTTAAAGTAGCCTTAAAAAAGATTTACTTGGGCAATTAGCCTAACTGTCGCATTACCGGATTTAAATAATGTAGGCCAACCAAGTATGTAGACATATGAATATTAGTAATCTTATTGATATTTTTTGAGATGGTTAAGTTATATTATCCACATCAGGTAATCTGATAATTCAATTATAAACAACACATTTTAGTTAATATCGATACGAGTGATGAATTGCACTCCATAAATCATCAAGGTAAAATTGATGATTATAACTAATTAAGTCGCCATAGAGTTTGTATATCATAGTGGGATGCATAGATCAATGTGATATTTACACGGATGCATGAAGTGATAACAAAAAAGTCTATGATTCAGTACATGAGTATCATACGTCGGATTATTACATTGGATCTTAAGTAGGTTTCTCCACCTACATACACGCAATACGAGCAACATGCCTAACAATTCAAATTATCATAAGTAATCAAATATTTTTAAAATTAATATATGTTAAAATTTGAGTTTATTTATTGATATTTTAATTTAACATTAATTTTTTTTATTAATATTAGGTTGGTTTATTGCTACGGGAGGGTCAAAAAACTACATATGTGCTTTGTAATATTGACAAAGAAAATGAAGGATACATATATGCGTCTCGGTGGTTCAATATTTGTTGTAACGAACTTGATACCTTTGGAGAGAGGTTAACTCTTGATGGTGTCGTGGAAGAGAACAAGGCCACTTAAGCAAAAGCAGAATGCAATCTTGTTATTGATGAACCAAGATCGTTCAGTAAACATAAATAGATAAATGGGTTATATTGATATATTTTGAGATTTTAATTACTATAATATTGTATTATTTAAATATTTGAGATTTGTTTTGGATGTATATATGCTTGTTTATTTGCGTTTTTAAAATTACTTGTGATTATAAAATGTGATAATTTATTATATTTGATTATTTTGGTTCTTTACAAGTATTTTTAAGTGAGACAAGATTTTAGAAATAGTTTCTAAATAGATGTTTGTTAGATTTAGATGCATGGAAAATTTTTTGTTGTGATTTTTATGAAATAAAAAGGATGATTATTGAAATTTAATTGATGTTACAGTTTAAAATCACAATATTTAATTTATATTATAATTTTAAAAATGCAATATCAATTAATTAACAAAATAAAAAATCAATTATGAGATATTAATTAAATATTGTAGTGTGATGGTCAAAAATATATTATTTTACTAAATCATTTTTCTATTAACTATTATGTCAATTCATCATTTCTTTTTAATTTCTATGCTAAAAGACCAATTTATCCGGGAAAAAAAAATGTCAACACAACGTCATCCTCGTTCTCTTTACAAATATCTTGGCCCATCAAGACATAGACTGTTTATTAATAAATACTGTGTCCAACCATAAAGTAATAAACATGATGCATCCAGCAGATTAGATGCTTTTTCAAAATTATTTTTAATTAAAAATATATTATAATATTAGATTTATCTTTTATTTTTATATTATATCATCATCTTAAAAAGTAAACTCTACTTTTAAAATACATTCAAAGTTAAGAATACAAAAACAAACTTTGTCAACGGAAGCACATGTTAAAAAATATATATATATATCAACCTCAATAATGGAAGATGTCATAACCTATTTTTGGGTTATTCTTAAATTCATATTTTTTCCTTTCTCTTAAAAAAAATAAAATAAAAATACAAAAAAAAAATAAAATAAAAATATAATAGTTAAAATAGAATGCCAAAACACTCAGAAAATAGTCAAAATTTGGTTGAGGAGGTTTAAAAATACAAAAATTAAAGTTTGGCAGTATTTTATTGACTGATGATAGCCTTGTTGACAAAGAAAATTCAATTTTGAGAAAGAAAAGTCCAAGATTAGATGTGGACTCAATTGAATTTATTGAAGGTTTAATTAAATTTATTGAGGGTTTAATTGCAAGAAAAATTGATTTTTAAGTCAATTTAAGCTTTAATTGGAAGAAATTACGGTTCTGGAGTCAAAGTATAATTTTTGAAAGTTAATTTGGTCAAATCAGGGGCTTAATTGCATAAATATTGAAGTTTGATGGCCAATTAGAGACTTAATTGAAGAAATCCGAGACCAAGGACCAAAATGCAAAATGCGCGCAAAATGAAGGACTGACATGAAATCTGGCACTTTGGCGCCAGTTTTCATTTAAATGCAAGTATGAAAAAGATTAATCCAAGCACGTTGTAGAAAGTATTGGTATTTTAAAGTTCAAAGGAAGCCTTAAAACTTTGTCCAACTTTTAGGGTTCCATTGTTTTGCGTATAAGATTTGTTTTTCAAGAAAATCTTTTTCTATATTTGCCTAAAAGATTTTTTCAATTTTTTTCATGTTTTGTTTTTTTAAAAAAATAATAAAATATTTTTCTATATTTATCTCTCATGAAATATTTTCAAAAAACTGCATAAAGAATGAAATATGTGTATAGGTGCAAAATTATTTTTTCAGGCCTGCATAGAGGGTGAAATATGTTTTTGTTTGTCCATGGTGCTGAAAATTTGTTTAAAAAACATTATTAATAGACATATTTGATGTCAAATTAATTGTCACTCATTTTTAGAATTAAAAACTTTGTTGGAATTTAATCTATAATATTATATGATTTTTAACATAATAAATATGATTTAAATAAATTATAGGTGAGTAAAAAATTGATTTGAAAATATCCTTAATTAACATGTTTTAGCAAAACAAATTTACCAATAATTTTTTCTAGTGTTATAAAACATAAACATGATTTAAATAAATTATGAATGAGTAAAAAATTGATTTTAAAGTACTCTTGATTAACATGTTTGAGTAAAATAAATTTATCAATAATTTTTTCTGGTGTTATCAATCCATCTTCTTGTTGGTATTCACTGCATATTTTTGTTGTTGGTGTATTCGCTATATATTCTTGTCAGTTTGGACCGGTTCTAGATCAATTTTGGTTTTTTTTGTATTTTATATAATTTCAGTTTGGTTGTTTTTGTAGGTAAAAACCAAACGAAACTAGAAATAATCACCCCTAATATTCACTATATTTTTTTGTATTGCATGTCTTAATTTTGAGTCCAGTTTTGCGATTTCAAGTAACAAAAGTATCAGTTAAAGACATGTTTCATTTGGGGACAAACTGCATTCCTACTCGTCTCCTTCAATGTGTTAATTTGATACCCTTGCTGTTATAATATTCGCCCACCATTTTCATTAACTCGAATATTCCAACAAAAAGAAGGTAAGAAACAACAAAGGTTAGCTAGCCAGTGATTTTTAGCCACGGTCCCTGAAAAGAAATCTTTAAAATCAACATCATGTTCAAACAGCTTCCAATATTCAAGATGCAATGAGTGGAGATCTCCAAACTGGTGGTTCATCTCATCACACGGGTGTCTATCATCACATGGGAGTCTATCACGATGGAGTCAAATTACACACTCATCACCAAAGCAGAGAAGCTGCTGTATCTTGAGTGGAAGATCAAAGTCCACCATGTTTACCGCGAGGCAAATCAAGCAGCAGATTAGTTAGGAAATTTTAGTTTAGCTATGATCAATCCTCTAGATAGGAGCAATTGGATTCTAAATGAACATCTTGGAGCTTTGTACTTGATCTTGTACCTTGATCTTATTGGGTTTACTTTTCCTCGTTTAATTTAATTGGGTACTTAGTCCTGATTTACATCAAGAAAAAATATTGAGTGGAGATCTTATGTTCAGATGCTATGAATGTGATGTGTTCCGGTGATAGTTTAAAGTAGCCTTAAAAAAAAAAAATTAGTGGGGCACTAAACCAAACTGTGAGATGGTTAAGCTATATTGCTAATATGTTACAATTTAATTATAAACATCTCATTCTAGTTGACATCAATACGAGTGGTGAGTTGCACGCCATAAATTATTATGGTAAAAATAATAATTATAACTAGTGAAGTCATCATAAAACTTATTTATTACTGTGAGATGAACAGAGCTGTCGATACACGACGTCGGGCGACGGCTCCCGCTTTTTGTTTGTTTATTTAACAAAAAAGGTTTTTTCTTAATTAGGGAAACAAAGATTTTATTGGAGTCGCCATCTAGTAATTTGAGGGAACTAGAAATCCCAAAATATACACTGGTCCCAGAGATTCAGGTACGGGGTTAGTTATGATTAAAGGAAGGTAGACACCACCCTTAAAGCATCCTTTCAAAGAAAGGTTACCCTTACTTGTGTGTTTTTTTTTTTGTTTGATTCAAATGCGATTATATTTTGGGCTTATTTGTAAAAATTTTTTAAATGATTAACGTCGGTCCCTAAAAATAGGAGACACGTTAAAAATGACATCAGTCCCTAAAAATTAGAAAACTCGTCTAAAATATTAACGTTTATCCCTAAAAAGGAGAGTTACGTCTGGGTTACCAACAGAAATAATGGATATAATCCATTATATTTTGGGTTTATTGGTAATTTGTTTTTTTTAAATGGTTAACGTCGGTCCCTAAAAATAGGAGGCGCGTTAAAAATGACATCAGTCCCTAAAAATTAGAAGACTTGTCTAAAATATAACGTTTTAACCCTAAAAAGAAGAGTTACGTCTGGGTTACCAAAAGAAATAATGGACATAATCCATATTTGGTATTTACATTTTTGACATCGGTCCTTTTTTTAAAAAAGAGACGTGTCAACTTTGATTTTTGTATTTTTTTACAACATGCAAGAAAATTTACAAGCATTTATATATGAAAAAAAAACATCAAAGAAACCTAAAAAACTACTTGAGTGTCACTGTATTGGTAAAATACTGAAATACCCACTGTATAGGTAAAAATATTGCAATACCCTCGAATTTCTCTGAAAATTACGAAAATGCCACTGGCGGCGCGTGTGGCACACACGCGGCTACTGTTGGCGGCGGGGAGATTTCTGGCCAACCGATGGTCGATCCTGGTAGATCTGATGTCAAGGATTCTTATGGTGGTGATATTGACGGTCGTTGATGGCTGATGAGCGAGAATCGACGACTTGAAGCTTCGGTGGCAGCCGACGATCGCGGCCCTTTTCCGGCTAAATGGGGCGGCGAAAACGCTGAAACCGGCCGGGGTTTTGCTTTATATGAGGATAGCGACCTTTCTGTGGTGGTTTGGAAGCTTAAGATGGCCGGATATGGGAGATCGGAGGAGAGAGAGGGAGTCGCCGGCGAGAGGAGAGAGATGCTCTGGGTTATACCACGGTGTGAACGCTAGCACAGTACACCGATGCAGCTGAGGCCTGTGATCTGTTGGATCTCTGATGGAAAGATCGTGCGGCTGTGATTGGCTCGATCTGCAGGTTGATCGGACGGTCCGGATGAGCAGATTTGTTATCTGGTGTTACGCGGTGTACAGAGAGCTTGGTACACCGGGTGACGTGGCGCAACGGGATCAAATCTTGGAATATTTCAAGGGCTGAGATGTGTCGGGATATATTTGGTATTTTTCAAATTTTTTTTTTTTTTTAAAACAATATCCTACTCTCGTGAAAAAAAACTAAAAAAATCAAATCAGTTCTTTCGCTGCTTTTCTTTCCCTCTGTTCTTCTTCCCCTGCTCTCGTGGCTATTTATAGCCAATGAGCAGGGGACAACTCACATCCACCTTCCATCTACCTTAAATAAAAAATTATATTAACATAACTGCTACTTGTATAATTAAACTGCTCCGTTGAAAAAATTTACTTTTGAATTATTGATTTTGTTTTATTATATATAATAATAAATATTTATATAGATAAAATTAAAAATTCAAATCAGTATTAGAAAAAGCTCGTTTCAACCGCAAAAAATAAAATACCAAAAAAATATTTGATGGGTATCAACCCGGTGAACCGGGTTTTGGTCGCAAATGATGGTTTTTGACCCGAAAAGCTCGAAACTCATTTTTTACCCTAGTCGACATGGTTTGACCCGGTGGACTCGGTTTTGGTTGGAAATGACGGTTTTGACTCGAAACAGCCCGAAACTCACTTTTTACCCTGGTCGACATGGTTTGACCCGTATTGACCCGGTGGACTCGGTTTTGGTTGGAAATGACGGTTTTGACCCGAAACAGCTCGAAACTCATTTTTTACCCTGGTCGACATGGTTTGACCCGGTGGACTTGGTTTTGATGGAAAGATGCGGTTGACTCGAAAAAAATATATTTTTTGAATTTTAAAATTTTTCTTAATTTTTTTGGATTTTTATAAATAATAATAGAAATAAAATAACGTTCAAGAAAATCTTTGTGAATCCAAATTTGGGTTACAACAAGAGCAATGAGATATTTATAGAGATGCATCAAGTAATTACAAAGGAGTATATAATTCGGTATATAAGTATCACATGTCGGGTCATTACACTAGATCTTAAGTAGTTTTCTCCCCCTACATACTCGCTATACGAGCAACATGGCCAATAAATTCAAAATATCATAAGTAATCAAATATTTTTAGAATTAATATATATTAAAATTTGAGTTCTATTTTTTTGATTTTTTAATTTAACATTAATTTTTTTTTATTAATATCAGGTTGGCTTGTTACTATGATAGGGTCAAGAAACTGCATTTGTGCTTTATAATATTGACAAAGAAAATGAAGAATACACACATGTGTCTCGGTGGTTCAATATTTGTCGTAACGGATTTGATACCTTTGAAGAGAGGTTAACTCTTGATAATATCGTGGAAGAGAACGTGGCCACTCAAGCAAGAGCAGGATACAATCTTGCTATTGATGAACCCCAATCATCCAGTAAACGACGTAAACATAGATATATAAATGAGTTATGTTGATATATTTGATATTTCAATTACTATAATGTTATATTATTTAAATATTTGAGATTCATTTTACAGGTATATATATTTGTTTATTTGCATTTTTAAAACTACTTGTGATTATAAAATGTAAGAATTTATTATGTTTGATTATTGTGGTTCTTTACAACTATTTTTAAGTAATATAAGATTTTAGATATAGTTTCTAAATAGTTGTTTGTTAGATTTAGATGCTTGTGGAATAAATAAGATGATTATTAGAATTTAATTGATGTCGTGGTTCAAAACCACAACATTTAATTTATATCATGATTTTAAAATGTAACAATTAATTGTTGCGATTCAAAAATACCAAATCAATTATATATCACAGTTCTAAAATGAGACATTAATTAAATATTACGATTCTAATCAATGATATTAAAAAATATATTATTTCACTAAAAACATATCATCATTCTTTTTAATTTCTATGCTAAATGACGAATATATCCGGAAAAAAAGGTGTCAACACTACATCATCCTCGTTCTCTTTACAAATATCTTGGCCCATCAAGACATACTGTTTATTAATTGAGACTTAAAAAGTATTGCGTCCAACCATAAACATGATGCATCCAGCAGATTAGATGTTTTTTCAAAATTATTTTTAATTAAAAATATATTACAATATTAGTCTTATCTTTTATTTTATATTATATTATAATATATTATATTATCATCCTACAAAATAAATTCACGGCTGTGCTTGTTTCTCATAAACTAGTTTTTAAAAAATCATTTTTCAAATTTTCCTGTGTTTATTTGCCATTAGAAAAATTAGTAAACAAAAAATATTTTTTCAAGAAAGTATTTTTCTTTTATTTTGGGTGAAAAATAATTTTTGAAAGTTGTGAAAAATTTAGAAATATCATATTATTTGTTGATTATATCAAATTTTATCCTCAAACTTTTGATTGCTATATATATTTTGTTTTGAATATTAATTTTTCAATTTTATCCCTTAGAATTTATTTTTTATATTAATTTTGGTTCTTATTTTTATAATTTTTATTTGCTTTTCCCTTATTATTTTTTAATTGAAATTTTTTATCTATCAGATTTGGTCCTCATTCTTTTGATTGTTACTTATTTTATTTGAAATACTTTATGAAATGTTAATTATTATTATTTTAATTTCTTCATCTTTCAATTTTTTTATTTTTTAGATTTGATCTCTATTATTTTAATTATTATTTATTTTATTTGAGATAATTTATGAAATTATACTTTTTTTCAATTTTATTCTCATTCAACTTTTTAATTTGTAAGATTTGTTCCTCATTTATTTTAATAAACTTGAAAAAAATAAAATATTAATAAGTTATTTTCCAGCTTATTTTCCATGAATTAACCAAATACTGGAAAATATTTTCCAACTTATTTTCCATTACACTACCAAACATTGAAAAATAATTCACTTTTTCAAAATTCACTTTTCTAGAATTCATTTTTCAAAAGGAAATTACTTTTCAGCAAACAAACGGGGCCTTAAAACACGTTCAAATACAAAACACACACAAAGACGAACAATGTTAGGAATACAAAAATAAATTTGACTCTGAGTTTACTCTTCAGAGATCATCAGTTTAAGTGTTACAAATCTCAGGATCACTAGAGGCTTATCTAGTCTTTAACTTCAGGGCCTCAGAAGATTAATATAGGTGCACATAAACTGACCTAGAATCTCCACGGATATAAAAAAAAAAATACAAAACCAAACTGTGTCCACAGGAGCACATATTAAAAAAAAAAATAATAAGACAAAACCAAACTGTGTCCACAGGAGCACATATTAAAAAAAATCAACCGATAAGAACTCAATAATGGAAGACATAAACATTATACTCCACAATAGCATCACCAGTTTTGAAGTCAATCTCATGAGTATTTGCCTGAGCATAGCCTCTTGCAAACCTGAAAAGCCCACTTCCACCAACAATAGGCATCTCTCTGATGCCGGAAAACACATTGTTTCGCCCCAGAATGCTAAGGGTGCTACCATTATACTTCCCTTCTGTGAAAACAAAGTTCAATGCCATCAGAAAACTAACTTCACTTTGTGATGCCGATGCGTAAATCCCCTGTGCTCTTCCTACAAGCTTTGAGCCGATCTCGGGCTTTACGGTCAAAGGGTCATCCATCATTGTGACCAGCCCAAATGATGAGAAGGATTTCTTAGTAATGGCTGCTCGGACAACTGGAACAGCAGTTGGGTTTTTTCCACCGACTATGTCATGGAAGTAGAAGTGAAGGTGGCTTAGTTTCTCTCGTTTGAGGCCTAATTTTTTTGGAGACAAGTGTCCTGAGAAACTGTCAGACTTTACTGTAACAGGGGTCAAGGAGAAGAGAATAATAATGTTGAAGAGAAAAACGAAGGAAATAGTGGCATTTGTGGACATTTTGGCCATGGTGAATCAGAATTAATTGATGGTTGGCAGAGAAAGAATAGAAGGTTTAAATGGGCTAAGGTTTGGTATCAAGGAGGAGTTCGTAGCGGGGAGAGCTTTTCAAATAAAAGTGTCTCTTGGGAGTTGGGAGTGCGGTTTGGTGAGGCGAGATTATATTAGATTTTTAGATGGGGTCCAAAAAAAAAAACATTTATTTGTAGAATTTAATTCGGTGTAGATTGTATTTAAATTAATTGTATCTCCAATAAAAAAAAAAAACTTCAAATCTTGCCTCACTCTGAAACTCATCTAAAGTATCAAAACAAAATCACATATCCTACAAAACAAATATATTATCACCAACGAGATCTTGACACAATTACAAAACGTGTATTATGCCAAAAAAAAAAAGAGTGTATGAATACTACTCAAAATGTTAAAATTAAGAAACAAATCTTGAACACTTTTGGCTCTCAGAGCATGAATAAGATAAATTATCTTTAAAGCGCGTATATTTTTGTGTTTTAAAAGTGTTTTTGAAAAAAAAAATTAAGTTTTTATTTATTTTAAATTATTTTAATGTGTTAATATCAAAAATAATTTTTAAAAAATAAAAAAATAATAATTTTTATATATTTCAAAATAAAAAATACTTTAAAAATCAATCATTACCCCCTATCAACAACACCCCTTTAATCAACCTGAAAAAAAAATCCCTTACCATTTACACCGTGTTCTAAGAGAAATAATTGTGAATTCCAAAGCTTTCTGTAAACAACATGCTTTAAGCGTCAGATAATAAGTAAAATGTGAATAGAATGTATAGCATGAACAACCAATACAGTGAAAAACAATGTCATCAATAGTCATTCATTCATTATTGTTCGTTTGTGATTGATATTTGTGTTGTTTGGAAATCTGATAGTAATTATTTTTAAAAAATTAATTTTGATATAGTAGATCAAAACAATTTAAAAATACTAAAAAATTAATTTGAAATAAAAAAATAAAAAAATTATTTTTTTCAAAAATATTTTTAAGATTAAAAAATAAACAGGTCTCAATATTGAGAGAAGCATGAACAGAGAAATTAAGAAGCCTAATGGCTGAATAAAATTAATGCCACGCAAAATCATCATACAAATTAGGGGCAATTGTTAAGTCAATCAAAGGAAAAGGGTATACTTTATGGAAGGGAGGAAATTAATTCCAGGCCGTCCAAGCATGAGTCAATTACAGGGGAAGTAAATTATCCTCAAGAACTCAAATATTGAACAAAGAGAAAATTAGACAAGCACGACGTCTTGAGATTTCGGAATGAAAGGTAACCTACCCAGAACCTGCTTTTCCATGGACAAATTTTAGTTGCGTTTCGTGCTTTAGACTACGAGACAGAGTTCAGATTGTGAGAAAAGTGAAATGGTAGTCGGTAGATGTGAGTCTGTGACAGCATGGTCTCAAGAAGACAAACGGGCAAGACTAGTGGGCGTTTGAATTTTGTGGTTTTCCTCGAAAGAAGGGCACTTGTGATTTTGCTTTTAGAGCCTTGTCAACTTTTATGACTTTGCTTTTAGCTTTTGCCAACTTTTTTGGGAATTTTAAAAATGTTTTTAAAAAATTTAATTTTTTTATTTTAAATTAATATTTTTTAACATTTTTATATTATTTTAATATAATAATCTCAAAAATATTTTTTAAAAAATAAAAAATATATATATTTTTTAAAATAAAAAATATTTTAAAAAAAACTCAACACCATTTATACACATTCCTACGTCATCTGTATCTCAAATTTCAGATGCTTTAAAGTGAACAACCATGTATTTAGAGTTCATAAGAGCATCTTTAATGAGATATGTTATTAGAAGAGTCAATTTAGTAATATATATATTTTTTTCTGTTTATATACACTTAAATGATAAAAACAATTATTTAGAAGAGTTAATTGCATTTTAATATATTTGATGTACAATAAAATAAAGAAATACTGTTGTTTTTGTTAGTGTAAATAACATGTAGTTAATCAGTTGATTACACATTCTTAAATCAAATATTCAAAGTCAAAAATAATATCTAATTTTCAGATAATTTTTACATAAACCTTAAATAATTTTAGATATGTCTAACAGGATCCTTGAGACTCTAAAAAAAATTTAAAATTTATTGTTTTTGCTATGTGTATATATTTCGGGAAATCCAACCATTTTAATATATTTTACTTTTTTTGTGTCAATTGGGTTTTGAATTATTTTTTTAACATATCTAGGGATGATATTTTTGTTGAAGAAATGAGATTTTTACATTTTATATGCTATCCTTGTTGAAATGCATAAAACAATGATGATCAACCAAGAAAAAAATATTTTCAATTCGGCTTCTCGTTTACCGTCAGCTTTGAAGATGCCCTAATGAAAGCAAAGAAAAGTCACAAACAGAGTATGGAACAAAAATAGAAATTCTACTTCATTGTTATATTGCGTAATCTTTTACAATCACAATACTGCTCAAGAACTTAGTTATATATGTTGCGCATGAAAAATAATTCTCTAAAAGCATAACTTCCTATATACATATGAAGGATTGAGCCAGTGACACTCCTAATTTCCATAGCATATCTTTTGATCTAGCCAGATAATAATATTCTAGGATTAAACTAAAGCTTGAAGGAGTGAAATCTTTTATTATTATTATTAATATGAGTGTTCGAATCAACTTGCGTGCATCTCAACTAATTCTACGGACTTTGAAGTTAACAACCATATAAGTTTCAAGTAATTCTAAAGAGACTCGAACTCGTGACCATTAAAATTAAAATAAATTTAAAATCTAACCATTTGAGTGAAATGAAATCTTGATATTGCCGTAGCATGGTAGCAATTGTTTCCATCAAGAAACGAAGATAACTTTTAGAATTTCCTTACCAAAAAAAATTAAACTAAAAACAATTTGACCAAACATAGGCCAGTCAGGTCTTGCAATACTACTGAAATTGTATATGCTATTTCCATTTATTAGATTATCAATCTCAGTCTACCAATACCAACCGAGTGAAAGAATATGGTAATAGGTGTAGAAACTCATTTTTAGGTTATTCTCCCTACACACACTCACAGGATTCAGATGCGTCGTTGCTCAACGCGGTGCCAGAGAACAAAATTCAACCTGTAAGATCTTTATGAAGAACCAAATATGTCTCAAGTCGCACTATAGTACTAACCCCAATAACCCTAATTAATCACCAATTAATTCACTCTGTGATGTGCTTGGCATTTGGCCAACCTTTTCACTTTCCGAGGGTAACTTATGTCAATTAATTATTCGTGTTTGAAAAGAACACATGATGTGAATAAAGTTGAGAGCACGATGCACATAGGCACAATTATTCAGAAAATCTTGGATTAAGGAGGATATATCATTAGATGCATGAAAAACACTCAGACAAGAATTACAAATCAACTTTCATATCAAATAACTGTAAAGAAACCAAAACAAGTGATATGGGAAAATAAAAGTTATTAGCAAATCTCTGTCTAGACCATCTAGGTGATAGCAGTTTTCTTTTATTAATCACTTTCTAAGTTCTAGCAAAGTCTGAGTGAAAAAAGGGAATCCTCAGCAGCTAGAAGGCAGTTAATTAATAATGAAAGACATAGACATTGTACTCCACAACAGCATCACCGGTTGTACGATCAAACATGTGAGTACTGGCCTGAGCATAGCCCCGTGCAAACCGGAAAAGGCCACTTCCACCGACAATCGGCATCTCTCTCACAGTGGAGAACACACTATTACGTCCCAAAACACTGAGAGTGCTTCCATTGAACTTCCCTTCCATGAAAACAAAATTCATAGTCATTAACAAACCAACATCATTTTGAGAAGCTGATGCATAAAACCCTTGTGCTCTTCCTACAAGCTTAGAGCTGAGTTCAGGCGTCATGGTCAAGGGATCATCAATCATCGCCACCATTCCAAATCCTGTTGAAGATGTGTTTGTCATGTCTGCACGGGCTATTCGGACCGCAGTGGGATTTTTTCCACTAACTATGTCATGGAAATAGAAGTGAAGGTGGCTTAGTTTCTCTTTCTTGAGGCCTAGTGTTGCGGGTGATAAGTATTTAGTGAAACGTTGAGATTTTGCATTGGCAATGATCAAGAATGAGAGAACTATTGAGAGAATGAGGAAGCTGGAAGCGAGGTTTTGGAGGATTTTGGCCATGGTGAAGATAAGTAAAGGGAGATGGCACTGGCTTAGAGAAGGAAGAAAACAGATGATTTAAATAGGTGTAGCGAGCTACATACCTTAGTGGGTCTGGTAATAATATTCAACAAGATATTTTGTGCTTCCACTAGAGAATGATCGCTGGAAAGAAATGAAGAGGTGGGGCAAAGTCAGACACTGTGGCTTCATGCTTTGTACGCCGTAGACTTCAATATCTGAATGATTTCTATACAAAAAGTTCTCCGGACATTTGGAAAGAAAAAATCAACAAAAAGAAAAAACATTATTCATGAGGTGGTCAACTGACGAGAAATGATGAATATTCTATGGTCTACAATTCTCACCGTCTTCACTAACTTCAATGTGCCATATTGAAAAATTACTCATGAAAATTCCACAATTTTGGCTGTTAATTCAAAAGTTATATGCCAAGTAAATATTAAATTCAACCGTTTATTGGGTGGCTCATTTTTTTTTTTATGTATAGTTATTTTATTCGATAGATAATAAATAAGATACAAATATTATTAAATCTGACCTAATTATAATTTAAAATATAAATAATATATAAATATATGCACATGACATTTTTTCAATCCAAAATTGTGTATGTACACTTCATATATATATATATATATATATATATATGAAGTGTACATACGAATAAGATATAAATATAAATAAACTTAAGTACTGGTGGATAAGCATTATGATTCCTATTCATGTACAAGGAAAACGAAAGGAGAGTAAACTGAGTTGAAGAACATCATAGATGAAGGTGGCAGTGGCAATTCTGTAAACATCATATGTCTAGTTGCAAGTTATCTTGGAGCAACTTGCAAGAGGGGAAATCATGATCTCACAAGGCGGAGTAAAACAAAGTCTACTTTATTAATTAATCAACAAGCCAATGAGGATGAATAAACAAGATGATGTTGAGCAATAACCTTAAATAAGCGAACAAGAGGGGCAAAATCAAAGACAAAGAACAGAAGACGCGGGTAAACGGAGAAAAACGTCAAAGGAAAGCATGACTGTGAAAGACAGCAATTTGGCCAATATTTTAGCTGCTCAAGAAGCGGATCATACGTCTATAAAGAAATAGAAAATGGTCTTGCAGGGTGACTCTCTGAGGCAGGTATCATCGGCGGAGAAGGGACGCAGAGGGCAGAGCTCCGGTGATGAAACAATGAGATAGCGTTTTGAAACTACCTCTTACTATTATTGGAAAAACACATCTGCAATGATTACTCTTTTTATGTTAAGGTTTTTTTATCCCATCATCAGAGAAACGCGAGCTAAATAAATAATGATTGCTGAACTCGCTTTACCTTTCCAAAGAATCCACCAAACTAAAACGCTGATGGGTTGAGAATTGGGTTAGCTGTCAATAAAGCTCTGTGGTGGATTATCAGAAAAACAAAATTGACTCAAGGAATACTGATAAAAGGAAATTCAAGTAAATAATCTTGCGAGAGAAAAAAAAAAAGAAGAGTTTATTCTCAAAGAACAAATATAAATACCAGCAATAGGAAAGCTGGCAAATCCTTATTCTGTATAGAATTTAAGCTACTATATTAAAAGATTTTTTGTTTTCGTGATTCAACCCATCAGCTACTAAGTGATTCATCCTTGTTTTTTACAAATTTTGAAATATTGTTTTTGTTTTAAATTAAATAGTTTTAGTTTTTTTTAAAAAATTTATATATTGATATTAAAAATAAATTTTAAAATATAAATATAAATATAAATATTATTTTAATATATTTATAAATAATACTTGAATCTGAAAGGCATGACTTAAGAGAAGGGGGACACATCGAGCCTCTAATTGACAATCTTGACTTTATTTTAGTCGGAAAAGATTCGCAATTGGTCCACGCTGGTATCTGGATTAGTGTTACCAACTCATACAGCCCATATCTATTTTTTTTTATTAACGTGGGTATTCGGACCATATCTACTTTAATATCTTGTACAATCAATACGAAGCTAATCAAGCAATAACAATATATATATAAAAGAAATTTACTATAGAGTGAATTATTATGGATTATGAATGTGTTTTACTATGGATTGTACTATTTGATACTGTAGCATGAGTTATTGAAAACTGTGAATGATTTTATTGTGAATTGCATTGTTTAAGTTTGCTATTTGCTAAAAGCAATGTGAATTGAAGGGTGCAATGACAGAGTTGTCTTTGCCATATAGAGTTGCAAAGATTGCAAGAGGGTTGGGTTATCTTTTTGGTTAGGGAGAAAATAGTCAGTTCAGGTTTACATGGGGCTGAAAGCCTTAGGCTGCAGACACCTGGCGTTGGGCTGCCCAGCCTAGGTGCTAGGGCCAGACCCGAGCTCCTAGGGTTTGCATAATCGCGTATTGGATCTTATGTCAGGACTCAATTCTCTTGAGCCCGGTATCAGAATTCAAGGTTCTTGAGTTTTAGGTTTTTTACACTATCGGTGCAATTTGGATCAAAATTGAGAAAAAAAATAAAATTATCTAAACCATTGAAGATTTTTTAATATTATCATTAATCTAAATACAATGATTTTAATCTTGAAAATATCTTAACTGACTTTTTACTTAGCCTAGATTTTAAATTAAATTATGTGAGAGTTGTGCTGATGTTATTTTATTGACTAAGCAAATTCAAAGAAAAAAAATCATAAGAGAAAAAAAAACAGTTAAGTTAACTTTACTCAACCCACAATTCAGGTTATGTATTTTATTGGATTGAATTATTTTAAAATATTTTTTATTATATGATAAAAAATAAAAAAATTAATTTATTATTAATTTAATATTGAATGATAAAATTCAATAAAATTTTTATCTAAAATATAGAATTGGAAAAAAAATCCAAAAAACAAAAGTGCCAATAATAAACAGTAGCAATTATCCGTTTCAATTTCATTTTCAAACCAAATTTATTTATAGCTCGCCAAACATACACGGTCCCCGAAAGTACCCCTTTTCTGAAAATACTATTTAGACCAAACTAAATGCCCTTTCCCCAATCAAATTCAACACCCACAGGCCCATGAATTTAACACTGAAATTTCAGCATTATTAGGCCCAACAAAACAAACAAAACCCAGAAGCCAGAAGCCGCAACCACAAACCCTAGTCCAAAACCACCTATAAAATTCCCATCTAGGGTTTTAGTCCCTTCTGAGCACCCTTCCCCTCCATCTCAGAGCCACCGCGCACCCTCACACTAACTCAAACACAAAATGCCGGCTGGTCACGGTCTCCGGTCTCGCACTAGAGATCTCTTCGCTCGTCCCTTCAGGAAGAAGGGTTACATTCCATTGACAACCTACCTCAGAACCTATAAGATTGGAGACCATGTAGACGTTAAGGTTAACGGCGCCGTCCACAAGGGTATGCCGCACAAGTTTTACCATGGACGTACTGGCAGAGTCTGGAATGTCACCAAACGTGCCATCGGCGTAGAGGTCAACAAGCAGGTATATTTATCTACTTATTTCATTACCTGTTTTTGGTAATTATTTTTAGTGTGCTTGATGTTTAGTCTGTTTGGAAATGATAGGCTTTTTTAACATATAGGTTTGATCGACATAGATAGCTGCTTTATGGTTGATATGTTTTTTTCCCTCTTGTATCTTAAAGAAGCCAGTTAGTGCGAGAGTATCAATTTACGATGTTGTTGACTTACTGATGAACTTGAGGGTTTTTAAGGTTTTTGGCTGTTTTTCTAATTGATTTTGTTGCTTTTTTTTTCTTTCTTAAAGTGCTATTTTCGTTATGGTTTTCGTTGCTTATTTGAGCATTTGACTGTGCCAGTGAAAGGTAGAATCCCCCCCCCCCCCCAAAAAAAAAAAAATATGCTAGGTATCTGGCATTTGACTGAAGCTGAAGTAAATTGATGTGAGGAGAGGTTTTTGTTTTTCTTATTTTTTTCGTTGACAATCTTTGTTTATTGTTAGCTTCTGAATGGTTTAATTTTGCTTTTTGCATGAGATTGAGCCAACACGTTGTTTGTTGTTAGACTTCTTGATTCCTGTTGCACCATCGAAGGTGTTCTCTTTTTAGCTTCAATTGTAGATAACCTTAACTGATGATTCATGGGAAACAAGCTAGAAAATCATGTGTATGTTTTAATTGGTTATTGCTGAGCTGCGATATGACATTATTTCTCCATTGCTCAACATGGCCTAATATTTTGTTCTTTGCATATCATTGTAATGGATTGACTTGCCTGTTTGTTTCCATGATGGTTGTTTGTTTTGCATTAGTGATTGATGCTGTTGCCGTATTTTATATTTTTTGTGGGTTGGAGGACTGCCATTTAATCCATTTTCTTGATCACAGGTGGGTAACAGGATCATTAGGAAGAGGATCCATGTCAGAGTGGAACATTTGCTGCCTTCAAGGTGCACTGAGGAATTCCGTCTCAGGAAGAAGAAGAATGATGAACTAAAGGCAGAGGCTAAGGCCAGAGGTGAGGTTATCTGCACAAAGAGGCAGCCAGAGGGTCCTAAACCTGGTTTCATGGTGGAAGGTGCTACATTGGAAACTGTTACTCCCATTCCATATGATGTTGTTAATGATCTCAAGGGTGGTTACTAGGTTTCCTCCCAGCGTTTTGTTATGCAGTTTGTTGTCTTTGTGGACTGGTGCAAATCCATAGGATTTTCAATTTCAGTTTTAATTTCTGTCAGTGATTAAATACATTCTCCTAAGCAAGATCATAACATATTTGAGGGAATTTGGAATTCATTTTTTCCAGTTTTCAATTTAAATGTTTGCCCTCCAGTTTTGCATTTCATTTTACAGCACTCACTAGTGGGTAAATTTTGAAGATGCAGTATAGCTGCGTTCTTCAAACCATTCCCGCTAATTCAAGCATTGAATGTTAACTAGTAGATAAGTTATCCTCGTGTTTTATTTTGCTGTCGGCATCAACTTGATAATTTACTATTAGCTCCAATATACTTGTGGAGTTGGAGCGAGCATGCAAGTTCTAGGCATTGTGGAAAGAAACGAAGTTTAGGTTTTGTCGGGCAGCATATTCGTGAACGAATTAGAATTGTAGTTTCTCAGGATTCCTTTCCACTTCTGTCGGGGTGTTTGATTGTGGTCTCCAACCAGTTTCAGCCATGCATCAGCATTCAGCACTCCCTTTGTATTCTTTATTTCTGCTCTTCACCTTGTGTTGGAGAGGCAACTATGGTTGTGTTTTGTAAATGTTTATTTTATTTTATTTAGAAATGTATTAAATTAATATTTTTTTAGAATATTGTGGAGAGTCAAAGTTGGTCTAAATATAAAAAATAAAAGAAAAAAAGAAATTATGTAATGTCATGGAAAACATTTTTTTTTCTTATCTTTTCTCGTTGTATTTTTGTTTTCCTGACCACGTTTGCCACGCATTTTCGTTTTTAAGATGGTTAGATATTCAATGGGAAGTAAATTATCCATTTAAAAATCAAATTGGATGCACTAGTTAATAATATTATTAAAAACTACTCCAAAAAATAGAAATTACGTATGCACAAAATTGTTAGTACATATACTAAGCAGCGGTCAGCAAGCCAGTTGATAATTTGACAGATCTCTGTAGTCGTGGTATGCTCTCCCTGTTGTCATCTTAACGAAGCATGGAAAAGGTTGAAAAAGATGGTCTCTTCAAAGAAAAGAATATATGCTTTACAGCAAGCTTGTCACAAGTACTACAGAAGTGACTTGGGGATCTAAGATACAAATTATTCTTTCGAAGAAAATATTCAGTAGCCAGTGATTTGATATGATTTGAACCCTTTATTTACGTTGAAAGAATCTTAGCTACTATATAATCAAGGCATTATCATCGAGGCCCCTCTCTTTCAACCAAGAGAAAGCTGAGCTGCAAGACCAGGCCGAAGCTGAAGCTGGAATATGAGGATATCCTACGCACTCTTCTCTCTTCTACTCCTGCTAGTCTCAGGTTATTCTCTTTGAACCCTACAGATAATGAACCAGTTGCATATGTTCTATCATTACATTGTGTGTGTGGCGCAGAATTAATACATATTAAACCTGAAATAATCCTTAAAAATAACGAATCACATTAACATGTCGTAAACTGGACGGGAAAGTATGATACTTAGGAGGTTAGGAAATTACATGCTTCATGGTTTCCCTCAATCTTTTCTTCCATATTGGCAGCCAAGTTTAGCCAACCCCGGGCAATCGTCCACGAGGTCAATGCGGTGAGGATTCCAGAGCACACATGCCACAAGCTGCTAGACATGAACAGCTGTGATTCGCAGAAATGTAACCAAGAATGTTCCAAGGAACCTCTAGGAGTGGGAGAGTGTAGGAATACCTTTTGTTCTTGCACATATTATTGCAAGCAACCTCCAATGTAATGCATTTCCGTCCTGCTTTGTCATAGAACAGGAGTCCGTATTCTGGCATGTACAAAATGCATATTTAGGTCTAGAGCATCATCAATGTGGGCATAAGAGATGAGTCTTGACTATTGTATACGGATACAGTATTTTGGTACAAAATCAGTGAATGCTATTTGATTTTTCTCTTCCTATCATCCATTGCCATCCATAGGTGTTGTCTTACACAGAGCAAGAGTACTAATTGACTCGGAAGGCAGTGTGCAGAAGGACTTGGGATAAGATCAAGTCATCACTTCCATGCGTTTTGTCTCTTTCGGTTCAATCATCTACCTCATTTCTTTCTCTTGTCGTTCAAGATGTTAGCAGACTGATGAAGAAACAAGGAAAATAAAGCATCTGTTTTTGCACTTTTAAAAGATAACACACATTTTTGACCGTAAAGACAACACTCAGTGAACCTTGTAGGCTACGTTTTCCATCCAACCATAGAGAGAGATGAAAAACAAGACTTCATTCAAAATCTATTTTTGAATTCTTCAGTTATTCATGATGATAAAGTGCATCATATATATTATTGAAGGGGATTAAATAAATTGAAAGTACGTAGTGCTGAATGAAAAGTGCTAGAGGTACAGAAGGGCAATAAGAAGAGCAAACTCAAAGAAGATTAGGACCCATGTATGCTCATTGCCCATGGCCATTGTTGGGATCTGACTTGATTAATTTCACATATTTTACCTTAAGCTTCTGCTCGTAGTTCTGTCAAAGAAAACTGTAAAACCATCAAGATTTAATTAGATATGAGATATCCATAGTTATAATACGTTAAGATGGCCCCGCCAAAAAAATTCTTGAAAGATAAATTACGAGAATCTTTTATCATCAGAAACTCCAAAACTGCTTTAAGCCGACTCAATACGAATTGAACATTGTTATTTCGATCAAAATCAAGCTTGTTAAGCTCTGAACAAATCTGTCAAGCCCAATGTAAGATCACTTTCAGCAAATCTTGCTTGGAATACATAAAACACATTCATAAGTAAAAAATGGGTTCTTGAATAAACCTGATAAAATGAGGACAAGGACGAAGAAATTATTGTAATGAAGCTGACGCTTAGCCATCTAAACTACACTACAATTTAAAGCTGTTGGCGCCTTTAGCTGGAAAGCCATGTTTTTGCTGGTCATCTAGCAGCTTCAGTATGTCAATTCTGTAAAGGGGTTAAGCAATTCCTATGTATATATAGCTGAAAACTATATACTACGCAATTTGTAACATGATCAGCTCCAGAATTTATTTGGGATTTACCCAGTTCCAGAATTAATTTGTGTCTCTTTTCAATATTTTATTATAAAAGAAGTAATATACACATTGCTTCCTTGGGGGAAAGGAAAAGTGATTTTATATTCGTTAGAAAGAAAAATAAAGGACCAAGCTAAGTTACAAGGAGGTTGGCGCCTGGGTTGCAAGGGTACAAATTAATTCTAGCATACTACAGTACCTTGTATTCCAAAAGAAAAACAGAGAATTAGGCTATAAAGATATAAAGATAAAGTTTGGTTATTGTATCAGTACAAAAGAGACAGGAGCAGCGAAGATAACAGAAAAAAATAGAGAAAAAATTATATTCGGTAGTAACGTATAATATAAAATGATAGTATTTATATCTTGTTTGGTTAAAATAAATAAGAAAGAATAAAATATAAAAAAATCTATTTTATTTTTAATATTTATTGTTGTTAAACTTATATATTTAAAAAATAATTAGATATATTTGCTTTATTTTGGTTTATATTGAGTGTAGGAATTAATAATATTATAATAACTCTAATTATAAAACCAAGATTGACTTGACGGGTTAACTCAAGGCCTAGACTAGTTTGAGTTTTTTAAAAAAAAATAGAGGAAGGATTGACTTAATTTAATTTGATCAAAAACCCAAGTCAACTTAAGTAAAAAGAAAATGATTTTTTAAAAGAAAAATCGGTCAAAATAAAGTTGCTTTGATTATTATTTTTTTTAAAAAAATTTGGTTCAGGTGACCTGAACTTTGCCTCAGGTTGACTCCGAATTGGGTTTTAAAACAATGATAATAATCATTTTTACCCATACATTAACGCGGGTCAACTCGTGTTGACCCTCTTGATTCGTGACTTAGGCCTTACCCCTCAGGTTGACTCCCGAATCAAGTATTAAAACTATGATAATATCTATTTTTATTTTATGTTAATTAAGGTCAACCTGAGTTTACCCCCCTGACACGTGATCCTGGCTTTATCCCGAATCGATCTTTGAGTCAAGTTTTAAAACCATGATAATAACTAATGTTAACTCGGGTCAACGATCAACCTCACACATGATTTGAGTCTTGTCACGGATTGACCATCGAATCATCTTTTAAAACTATAATAATAATCATATTTATTCTTACACTGACTTAGGTCAATCCCTATAACCAACTCAATTTCCATTTAAATAGTAAATATTCCTTAATCTATAATCACCTCAATTTCCACTTAACTTTAATTTTTAAGGAAAAAAGCTATTTAAATTTTTTTTAAAAAAATCCATAAGAGTGTGGTTTTGGGTGAAAGGAAAAGGTAAGTTCTTGAATTCATGGATTCCCTCACTAAAATTATTTTAAATCTCAATTAAATAGTAAATGTCCCTTCATCTATAATCAACTCAATTTCCATTTAACTTTAATCTTTAAGGTCATGAAGAGACACGTGTCACATTCCAACTTAAAAAAATTGATTAAAAAAATATAAAAAAATTATAAAATCATAAGAGTGTGGTTTTGGGTGGATGGAAAAGGTGGGTTCTTAAATTCATGGATTCCTTAACTGAATTTCTTTTGAATTGGTGTTATTGGAAAGTGCAGGAAGGCTTCTCTTAAATCAATTTCAATGTTTGTTGTGTATGTGATTTTCCCTAATTGTTAGGTTATTAGAAATTTGAGAATTTGTTGGGAAAATGTTGGTTTGATTTAATTTTTAGAATTTTATGTTTAAAATGGTGTAATTAGTAGAAAAATGAAGTGAATTTGAAGCCAACCATGGATTTTTAAACCATGGGTGGCCAGCCATGAATGTTTATGTATAGGAAGTTTCTGATTTTGAACATGACTTTGTGTTAATGGTGTGTTTGAATTATTTTATTTATGATGTGATGATAGGTACATGTTTGGATTAATTATGTTGTTCTTGAAGCATTTTATAATTATTAGAAATTTGAGAATTTAATTATTAAAAAAATATTGGTTTGATTCAAGATCCAATATTTAGGATTTTATGTTTGAAATGGTGTAATTAGTAGATAAATGAATGAAATTGAGGCCAACCATATGGATTTTTAAATCATGAGGATTGAATGATAATAAAATTGAGCAATTAAAAGAATGAAGATTGAATGATAATAAAATGATGGGACAACTCTAAAATTTGAAATGGTCAACGCGAATTTCATGGAGAAGAGCGTAAACATAGGGAAAGAATAAATAAAAGGTGGCTGACAACTCATCGCCATGAATCACCCTACACACGTCACCCTATATGAAAAAGAACATCGTGACACATCTAGCGCCATCTTGAAAGGCTAGGTTTGGCCATCAGAGGAGACCATATAAGCCGTCAGAGCTCTACAGCCTCCCTACTTTCTGGCACGTGCATTGCATTTACCAATCTTTTTTTACCCTTCCTACTATCATTAGTCACCCATATTTGTTTCATAATCCAATTTGGTTCATGAGAACGTAATTGCTCTAAATCAACATAATTTAAACATATTTTGACAAACCAAGCATATGAATATCTCATCGATAATACAAGACTTGTATATCTAGGTAAAAAGAAACTATCAATTCAATTCAAGAAAAAAAATAGAATAACCAAATTAAAAAAAAAATAACAACTTAAATAAAAAAATAATACATAAACATTTTCCCTACCCAAGCAAACCAAGTCCCAATGGCACAAAATTAAAGCTACCCAAATTTTTTCAAAGCCTCAAATTGAGTCCCCTAAGCTTTAATTGCTCTAACAAAATTAAAATTGAATTTTATTAAAATCATGTATCAATCAAGTAACAGAGAATTTCCTTAACACCTCGAGATCTGTATGTAAGACAACATGCGAAGTCCATACCTAATCTATTGCAATGTCAAAAGACCAAAAAACAATTTAATGGATCAAACAGTAAGTTTATGAAGAAATAAAAAAAAAATTATGATTATAATCCACGATAATTTATCTTTTAATGCATAATAGGTTTTTTATTTTTGTTTTTTTAATATGTGAACCCAACATGCCTTTTAATGCTGGCCAAATCCTTCAACTTGTTACTAAGACTGAAAGACATGCAAAATATTTTTTTTTTCGAAAATGACAAAACAAATAAAAAATGCTAAGATATGCAAAATATTATTTTGTAGTTTTTCCTTTTCCTTTTAAAAAGGGGTTTTTCGGTATGATGCAAAAATATGCTAAAATGATTTCTTTAAAAGGAATTGGCTATGAAAAATAATAAAAGAAGATTTAAATTTCTATCCTTTTTCTTTTTCTTTTTCTTTTTCTTTTTAATTAGTTGTTTTTTTCTTTTGTATTATTCTCTTCCGAATTAACTGATGCGACCCCAAAAAAGCAATGAACAAGGCCTCAGCCCAAGCAGACAAGGAGAAGAAAAGAGAGCCTATTACATAAAATAACAACCCAAGCCTAGCATCATGGCCCATGAACACGTAAAAAAAGTGACCCAGCCCGATGGTCCATTCCAAATAAGGCCTAGAAAACCCATGAAAAAACCCAAGAGTCTATCTCCAGATGTTAAGAGTGTGTTTGAGAACATAATGCAAACCATGTTTTTATAAATTTTAATTGTTTTTGTTTAAAATAATTTTTTTTATATTTTCAGATCGTTTTGATGTGTTGATATCAAAAATAATTTTTAAAAAATAAAAAAAAACTTTATTTTAATGTATTTCTAAACAAAAAGCATTTTTGAACCGCCACTACTATCACAATTCACGACGCACTAAAAAATACACGAGAAAAAGCTATGGCCTTTGGTATCTATTCCCTAGCTGTGAACGAAAACTTGTAAAAAGAAAAGAACTTCACATGACATCAAAACAGAAGAGGAGGAGGTCGCATGCCCCTACTATATCAAAACTACAGAGAGCCATCTTGCCCTGCCCCTAGTGCTATGTTATGCTACCATAAAAAGCAAAGACAACAGGTGCTTTCCTTCTCTCGACAGTAACAATATAGATTTTGAAGGGAAAAGAAATACACCTAAGGTCCCTTGATTCCTTAGCTACTGATTTGATGATGCTATGCCACTCCAAGGATCGTCTTTGAAGCTTGAAGGATGTATTCTCGAAGGTGACTTCCCAAAGCTAGCGGCTTTAATAATGGTGATGCCCAGGGAACTTCTTGCTCAAAGAAAAGACTCGATATCTCTCCCCTATGAAAGTTGGTAGCTCATAAAAGAGAGTGGCTTTGCTAGACTTACTGCTTTGAAGCCACAAGCAAGAGTAGAGATAGAAGTAGACCTGTGTTTATGTTCCTGGTATCCTATGTGATTGGGACTGATGTACATGAGAGAGTGGTTGGAGTTCGACGTGTTTTCAAGGAAAACGTCAAGGGTTTTTCGGTGAAATGAAACACTATTAAATCTTAAATCTCATTTCTTGATTATTAATCTTTATAAAATTTTAAATTAATTTTCTATACATAATTAAATTCAGAAGCCATGATTTTTGAAACAACCGAGTGCCTGAGGTCTGCAGTTACTTGGGTCCTTCTCCGTACCAATTCTCTTGGGTCAGTTGTTCGGATTCAATTTTCTTAAGTCCAGAAAAGGATCCAAATCTCATGGGTCCGGACGAGGACCCAACTCTCTTGGGTCAATCGTTCAGACCCACTTTTATTGGGTCCTAGCACGGGCCCCACAGAGAACAAATTTGGAAATATATATAATAATAGTTCTTATTGTTCTTATTATTATTATTATTATTATTATTATTATTATTGTCTTAGTTGATGATTATTTTAAAAAAATTATTACTGTAAGAACTTTGGACTAACAAGATTAATATTATTATTAATATGATATTTATTATTATTTATATTCTAAATATTATTATCTTTATTAAAATTAAAAGTATTTGTATCAAGAATATTACTATTGTGATATAAATATTATGATTTTTCTTATTATTAATATTAACAATGCCATTATTTTTATTATAAATATTATAATTTTGATTATAATTAATATTATTCATATAATAATTAAATAATTTGTAGAAAATATTATAGATATTGATTTGAAGGGTGAAATTAAGAATTAATATTACTATTATTGTTGTTGTTATTATCATTAGTAAATTTTTAAAAAACAATTATTAAAAAAAAAGGTTGTTTAGCCATACCAAGGATATTAATTATATTTTAATTATTAATATTATGATTTCTCTTATAAATAATTTTATTTTTATTCATATTAGTAATGTTAAAAATATTATTATTTGTCTTAGAAATAATTTTATTTTTAAAATATTATTAAACATATTATTAATATTGAGTTTTGCAGGACGTCTCACCCAACTCTCTTGGGTCATGCGTCGGACCCACTTCTGTTGGGTTATGAGCCAAAACCTAACTCTCTTGAGTTTGGACGAGGAACCAACTCTCTTCGGTCATATGTCGGGACCCAACACTTTTGGGTCCGGACAAGGACCTAAGTCTCTTGGGTCCTGTGTCCGTATCCACCAATCTTGGGTTATGCATCTGGAATCAATTCTCTTGGGTTAGTCATCCAAACCCAACTCTCTTGGGTCGTGTGTCCGGACTCAATTCTATTGAGTTTGGACCTAAATCCCATGAACCCATTAGTTGAGTGGGTCATGTGTCGAAACCCAAGTTTCTTGGGTTGTGCATCCGGACCTAACTCTCTTGGGTTCGGACTAGGACCCCAGTGTCTTGGGTTCGGACTAGGACCCCAGTCTCTTGGGCTTGGATGAGGACCCAACTCTCTTAGGTCATACGTCTGACCCCCTTCTGTTGGGTCATTCATCTGGGCCTAAATCTCTTGGGTCAGGCATTCAGACCCCACGAAGTTGGGTTCGGCGCTCTGACCCGACAAACTTAGGTCATGATGTAGGCCCCAAGAGAAATTAAAGGGTGAAGATAAGAACATTTAGTCTATAAACACGTGGCAGCACGCGAGCATGCCACCTCATATAATCCGGACGAGCTCATGCCCATGAACTACTCACCATCCCTAAAAGCCCAATGCCTATCTTTTCTCAAAGTGGGGGTTAGGTTGTTTTCATGTCTAAATTCAAAACCATCATTTTAGCTTGAGTTTAAAATAAAACATTTCTATTTAGGCAATCCCAATCACAATAAACACATTTTGTTTTGAAAACAAACAATAATACATCTTATCTAAGATATGATGCGTGGGTGATTATTATCTTTCCTAACTTAACTAGCCCATTATATATAAATTCTGAAAACTAGTTAGGGTTTTCTAGTTTTAATAAAACTAGGTGGATATTTATTTTTTATTTTTTACCTTTACCCTTCTTACATATAGCTCACTTTGATGTCTCATGTCATACTTGACATGATATTTAAAAACAAATCAAAATTATTAGGTGATCAATTTCGAGAAAAATGAGTCAAAATTATTAAGCTAACATCATCGACATGAGAATTTAAAAATGATCAAAATTCTTAGATGACCAACCTTGACATCAAATTTTAAAGGGGTCAAAATTATAAGGTGACTAACATTGACATCAAATTTTAAAGGGGTCAAAATTATAAGGTGACTAACATTGACATGAGAATTTAAAAATGGATCACTTGATCAATTGCATGAACTTCTCAGCATCATCTTAGACTCTCGCCTCAATTCATTTCAAGATAGTAGGCTCATTTGTTTGCTTGAGTTCAACTTCTGAGTAAATGATATAGTTTTGAACTTAAACACAGGGCTTTAATAATGGTGATGCCCAGGGAACTTCTTGCTCAAAGAAAAGACTTGATCTCTCCCCCATGAAAGTTAGTTGCTAAGAAAAGAGAGTGGCTTTGCTTGACTTACTGCTTTGAAGCCACAAGCAAGGGTAGAGATAGAAGTAGACCTGTGTTTAGGTTCCTGGTATCCTATGTGATTGGGACTGATATATATATGAAACTGGTTGGAGTTTGACGTGTTTTCAAGGCGAACATTAAGGGTTTTTAAGTGATTGGAAGGTCATTAGATCTTCAATTTTATTTTTTACCGTTGAATCGTTATAAAATTATAAATTATTTTTTTATATATACTTAAATTTAAAAAACATGATTTTTGAAACAATCATTATTCTCAATAATAGTTGTGTTCAACCACTATTTCCAATAACGGTTATGTTCAATTGCTCTTCTTAATAACAACTGTGTTCAAATTATGTTATTTTTCTAATATTTTTTTAACTTGTATTACTTTTCCAAAACTTTTATCAAATTATATTAAAATTCTAAAATACCTCTATTTCTCTCTTCTTTCTTTTTTTGGCTACCCTCTCTCCTTAGTCTGCTTTTATAAAGAGCTAGGAAGATTTTAAACTTTTATTTTCTAATCGCTGATATCAATCTTTTGTTTTATCATTTCTTATGTGTTTTTTGTTTAATATAATTGTGTATCAACTATATTTTATTCGAGAACCCAACCTAGAATTAGAGGACCATCATCAACTTTTATCCTTAAATGTTGACTATCAAGTAATAGAATTAGTGAATATATGCTTGCATTTGTCATGTTGATGTTTCATGTTTGTTTTTGTTTGATATAAATGTGTATCAATTGTCTTTTATTCAAGAACTTAACCCAGGATTATTCTCTTCTATCATTAGGTGGTGACTATTGACTAATAGAATTAGCTGTGTGTGTATATATATATATATATATATATATATATTTTTGTGTTGATATTGCGTGATTTTTTGTTTGATATAAATGCATATCAAATGTCTTTTATACAGGAACTCAATACAAGATTGGCGAACCCATTATCGGATCCTATCTTTGAATGTTGACTATCAGAGAAAGGAGAACAGCACAGAAAAGACTGGTGAAGCTAGCCATCACATAGAAAAAATGAAATTCTAACAGCTCTTTGATCAATGAATTTGCTTGTACTGGAAAGGAGTTCGATTAATGTTTAAGGATGGTACAAGGAACTGACTGGAAAAAGACAGCCCTTATGGAACAAGAATTTTGTATCCTCTTTGCCCCCAATTCTTATCAACAATAGGGTTCTGAAAACAAGTTTTGTTTCAAGGCTGAGAATCTGCGAATTACGCCAAGGCTTTATGGACTTTGTATGAAAAGCAGGATTCCTATATTCTAACTGTAAAGAAAAAGTAAAGTACTGATGATATATAGGTTAATCAACAAGAAAGGAATCGGTTTAACAGGAAACACAAAGAAAAGAACAAAACCACAGAAAGATAGTTGTAGAGACATTGCTTCCTCTTTTTTGGGTACATTTTAAAGGTTGAATGTCAATATTGTAAAAAACAACAAGTTCTAATGAACTCTTTTTGTCTTGCAAGTTAATAAGTATAAACTAATAATTAACTAACTCAAATCCAATAATAAAATACAATCTTAAATAATGTCTAATGTGTCATAATAAACCCAAAGTAAAAAAAAATATATTCAACATTAAATAAATAAATAAAATAGGATAATAAAAACAAAGTCTTCATGCTAAAATTCCTCCATATATCTTGAATCTTTAATTTTCACATATTCTTGGTAGATTTTTGTCCTGATTTCAAACACGTATTTCTCTCTCATTTGAATGCATTACCGAGCCTATCATATATAATTTGAAAGCCTTAGATATCTAGTTTTCAAAACAACTTGAATTGCATCAAAATTCCACCTATAGTTTCAGATATATTCCAAACAGTACATGAAGATTTAGTTTGATAAATTTTTTAAGAATTGTCTAGTAACTTCTATCATCTGAAATAATATATTCTCGAATTCTATATGACCTGAAAATTTACCATAATATAGTTTCATGTGCCCAATACTTCCTTGTAAAATTTCAGCTTGACCAGATGTACGGTTTAAAAGATATGCCTAATCTCACAAAATTGGTTAATAAATATTTTAAGACTAAATTCAAACCAAATTTAATTCATATTACAAAATTTATAAATTCATAAAATCAGCTGATTTTACCAATTTTTCATGAATCAATCCTAATTTTATTGATTTTTAATTTTTTTAGTCTGATTATATGTATCAAATATATATTAACTCATAAAATCATACAATTTACAAGTGAAGTCATTTTAACAACAATAATGATTGTCTAGAAATTTAAACAAATGACAGCACAGATATCTTATATATCTTGGATTCAAGTAGTCTTCAATGGTTGCATGGAGGGTCGACGTTAAATATTGAAGTTTAAGGGGTTGGGATTGTGTTTGAAGTGGCTTTTTTTTTTTTAATTTAATATTTTTTGCTTAATTGTTTTTAATATTTTTGTATCAGTTGATGTGTTATATCAAAAATAATTTTTGTATCATCGTCATCATGCCGCCGTAAGAAAGTCCAAGAAACAGGGGGATCTAGAATGGCTTCCTCCCCTCTTCACTTTCCTGCCGGCGGTGAGGATCCCCGTTACCTGTAAAAGGAGAAAAATACAGAAGCCAGTTGATTTTAATTTTTCTTTCCTTTTCAGATCTGTTTTGGTCTTCTCCTTTTTAGATCTGTTTCACTGCAGATCTATTTTTTCCTTCTTCTTCTTCTTCTCTATTCCAGGTAGCCGGCGGCAAGGAGGAGGAACGAACGAGAGAGAGGTGTCACTGCTGGAAGAGTGGGGAGTGACTACCTGGTGACTCGTACAGTCGGAAACCCGCTGGAACGGATAAATCATCGACCCCTCCTTCTTTGGTCGGCGGTAAGGCAAGCAAAGGTATAAGGAGAGGGAACAGGCCACATTAAGCGTCAGCTCCCTTCTCCTCTATTTCTCTTTGGGCCGGCGGTGAGGCAAGCAGAGGACTGCTGTTGAGAGGGAAATGGGGACTCCTCTACCTGTTTTTTTCAATCTTGGCGAGCTGGCCGAACATAGGGACGGAAGAGGAACAGCTGAGATAGGAGAATGAAGGGGGGGTTGTATGTGGGGTTGGCACCTTGCATGGAAGATGGAGGATGATGGGGACAACTAAGAGAGGGAAGATCTATTGGCTGAGGGGGAAAATGGGGGGTTGGGACAGAAAGGCTGAGAAATGAGAGGACGATGGAGAGGCTGGGAGAGTGGAGCTGAGGGAAGAGGGAGACTTGTCCGACTGAAGTGAGAAGAAGCTGAAAATTCAAAAGCCCAAAGCAGGGTTTCTCTGGTTTTCACTCAAGGGAGGGGGCGACGGCTTGTCTGTAGATGAGTGTAGGTTCAGGGTTTCTTTGTGTTTTTCTATTTTTGTAAAATTACCCGCCTTCTTCGTCTGTTGTGTAAACTGTTATTTATAGGAGAAGTGTGGCATGGCCACAACCACATTGTTTCTCAACTCTACTCTTTTTTGTATTTGCTAATTTTTATTTTTTATATTTTTTATATTTTAATTTTTTTGAAAATGAGTAATTTAACATGGATTCAATAAAAAAATCAATAATTATAAAAATAACACATTAAAAATTAAACGTATTTAAAAAACCTTTAAAAAAATAAAAAAATTTTGAGACGGATACTAAAAATAATACAAATATATTAAGAACATATATTTTTTGAGTTTTTTTTTTACTTTTTGCTATTTTTAGATTTTTAAAAAACTTATAAAAAATATAAGTCAAAAATTAGATAGCAACATAAAAATTATATTTTTAAGAACACCTTAAATAAAACTTAGTTTTAATTGACACACAATCTAATCTGAAAATACACATTATTGTATAAAAAAATAGTAATTTGTTTATGCAAAGCCCAAAACAAAAACCGTTGAATTGGACAAGAAATGGAGACAAACATAATCAAGCACATATTTTTATCACTCGTAAAAAACAAAATCCCATAAAAACCCAATAACTTAAAAGCAAAATTGGTGGCTAGAAATAAGTAAAACGTGAAGCCTTTTGATGCAGTCGGGTTTATATAAAGTAAATGTTTTAAGTATTTGGGTCAGAATTTGACACAAATAAATGACTAAACAAACTATATGGATGGTTTTAAAACAAATTATAGATCAACAGGTTATTTTTAAGCTTAGAAAAAGATCTAATCACGCTAAATTAAGTTAACATGTTAACATTTTAAAATTGAGTTAACAACAGATTTGATCATGAGATCGAGTTCATATTTATCCAGGTGATTTTACAGACAATTTTTCTATGAGTATCCCTCCATCACTATTTAAATAGTTGGATTTCCCGGAATTAGACTCAAAAGTTTTTGTTTGGGTAAATTTTGTTATTTTTCATTGATATTTTTAGATTTATTATTTGTTTTTGAATTCTATTTTAATTTGGTTAAATTCTGTTAGAAAATAATATAAATCATATTTTAAAGTATTATATAACAGTTTAAATTTTTGAATTGAGATGATTTTCTAAAATGATATCAGAACTTTGATAATTAAAGCTTCTATAAGAGAAACAAATCGATCACATATGAAGAATGTAAGCTATAGAAAACAGGTTTGTATTTCTGTAGAATAAACTCTAGCAATAATAGTGCCTTCGATGATAGAATCCAAACCGATGCCAACAATGTGTTTAGGGAGAACTTGGAAGTTCCAGACCGTCTTGCATGAAAATAGATGCACATTTAAGCATAAAAGAAGAAACAAGAGAAAAACCAAGCGTCCAACCCTACTTATCAACCCTGTCTTGATCACACAACTTCAGAATTTGGTGAGAGAGCATTCACTTTGGAACCTGAAAGGATAGTAACAACGTCGGACATGCTAGGCCTGAGAGTAGGGGACAGTTTGATGCAATCCATGGCCAAATGCAGAAGAGTGAGAGCCTGCTTATTATCAAATCTGGATCCTAACTTCTTATCAACCAAATCCCGAATCCTTCCAGCTTGGTGTAAACGACCAGCCTGAAATTGCAAAACGTGATTAACTTACAGCTTTAGAACAAGAATTGTCACTAGGGAGTATATAATCCTGCCAAAATTCACTTACAGTATCTAAAAGGAAGTCAGCTTCCTGGTTTGGAATATATTCAGTATTACTTCTCCCACTGACTATTTCAAGTACTACAACCCCATAACTGTACACATCTGCTTTAACTGTTATGGCTTTCCCCAAAGCATGCTCAGGTGCCATATATACTCTGAAATAGTTTGAGAGATTAATTAATAGTTAGAGCTGAGGAGAACGATAAATAAGACTAAAACTTTTGAGGATGTAATTTGATGCCTACCGCGATCCCCTTGCTTTGATGGCTGTAAATGGATCTTCCTCGTTGTAAATTGTTGCCAATCCGAAGTCTGATAACTTTGCGGTATGAGTGTTATCAAGCAAAATGTTCTTGGCATTTATATTCCCATGAACAATCTTGATCTTAATCCTTTTTTCTTCTTCTTCGTGTAGATACTTCAAACCTTTTGCTATTCCTAGGCAAATATCATATCTAGCTCTCCAAGGAAGTTCTGTTGCAGAGTTTGTGATTTTTTGTTCTATAAATTCAAGGAATTTGTAGCTGTTAATTTTCCTGCTTAAAAAAATTCTGTAATTGACAAACATTATTTCATTCTCGCTATGCTACGTCAAAAAATTATCTCAATCCAATAACTTAAGTTGTTAGAAAAAACATCAAAATATGATTATTATTTTCTAACAGCCTATGATAGTGAAAATATTACCAAACAAGGCTTGATGAAGGGAGCCAGATTCCATGTATTCATAAATTAGCAGATGCAGTTCTTTATTGGAATAGCCACCCAGCAATTGAAGAAGATTCTCATGACTCAAGGACATCAGGTTGCCGATTTCACTTTTTATTTCATCTTTGCCTTGCTGTTTTGATTGGGGAGAAATCTTCTTCACGGCTAGTTTAATCTGATAGGGCAATTCAGCCTGCAAATTGATACTCAAAATATAAGATACATAAATTTGTTTCATGGCAACTTCAAAAACTAACTGATTAGCAATAAACATAACCTTGTATACTACGCCGAAACGTCCTCTACCAATCTCCATTTTGGAGCTGAAATTTTTTGTACCATCTATTATCTGTTGTATGGTGAAAGATCTTTTCTGGACTTCTATTCGTTTTTCTATATGCAATGAAAAAACCATCAAAGAATTGAATTAACAGACACACTACCCAGTAAGAATCTTTCAAGCAATAAAACGCAAAATGGATTTAGATTGGCATATAGTCTCACCACGCAACTCTCTATTCCCGAGAAATCCCATTTTCCATATGAAAAGAAATAGAAGTAACGGGAGAAATGCACAACCTATGGTGATCCCGGCTATTTGAGAAGCAGACAGTTTCCCATCATGAACATCGAAGTCTGTATATAGAAGACATCAAGATGTAATTTTTTGGCAGATGTGAAGGGATAAAATATATTTGAGCTGAAACAAAATTAAGAAAAAAGTGTTTTTTCTTTTTACTTGGAGTTACAGAAATGGCAGATACAAGAGGTCCATTCAGAGCAGGTGGGTTATATAGAGATCCTTTGCCAGCCCAGAAAAAATGAATTTCCAATGGACGGTCATCCACAATTACAGGGAACTTTTCTATCCACGCTTCATTTGTACTTTTGGCCTTCTCTTTTATGTTGAAATCCTTCAGTTTCCTCTCACCCTGTAAAGAGAATGAGTACCTTACATGATGGAAATTGCAAGCACAATGAAGCTGTTGCGCAGAATAGTTACCTGAATATATACATCGAAAATACGAGTCCCTAAGCTGCTATAGTCTTCATCCTGCGTATAAACAGTTTCAGCAAAGTGAAGTTTCACCGTGTAATTTCCTTTATGCAGACAGAACCCGTAGTATATCAGAGAGACAGGGCAAAGCCGAGCTGTTTTATATAATGATTCTTCTGAAATAGAAACTCCACAGGTCATCTTTTTTACGTAATCGCTTGAATTGCTGGTTGTTGAGATGAAGTCTCCAGAACAAGAATAAGCCCACTTTCCTGGAATGCTGTGAAAATTTGTTGTTGCATTATCTTCATCGTATTGATTCCCTTCAGCAAGAGTTTGTGGGCCACCGCAATTTATAAACAAGGAATGATCTGCAAGACAACATTATTGCAAGTGGCTTTAATGTAAGTTAGAAAACGTAACTGAATCTGAATGGCTCGGATTCTATAAAAATAATCTTGATGTAAACTCTATATGTAGACTTGGATTGAGATGAGACCGTCTATGATAGGATAAATCCAAAATCGAAGATCCATGTTATCATTCAGTGATTTGAATTCTTTCCAACTGCTATGTGCAGTTAACAAGATATATAATAAACTGACATAGATATGTGAGATTAAAAAGAGAAACATAAAGCATGGAAATCTCTCTATTTAAAAGTTCTAGCATTTAAGTGGTGGAAACTAAGTTATTTCCACTGTGATTTAATGGTTGACTCGTTGGTGCATGTGTTTCTATTTGAGGCTTTTTCTTTGAGGTCTATCCTTTTAAGATCTCTCTTATAATATTACACAGTCTCTATTTAGACTATTTTAGAGAACTTGATCTTAGATATGTTCATCAGACCACCCAAATCATAACCCAAATGACAAACACTACTCTTTCCCCTTATTTTTATGGCCTCCTTTCACCATTAACAAGTTAACTAGAACTTACTTTATATTTTTTCCGTTATTATGAATAGTAATATAATGTATAACATGGATAAAAGTTAAAGATTCTCAAATTTTAAGATTTCCACTATATAGAATATTTTGGGAAAAAAATTGTAATTCAATAAAAAAATAAATTAAATATCCTTATGATATTAATTATAAACCTAAAATCATTATGGGAAAAGGATTCCATATTGAAAGTTACATGACTAATAGAATCCCATAAGTATTAGATTTCTAAACTAAATAAATCCTTGCAAATATTAATAATGAAATAAATATTTTAATAAAAATAATTATGCCATGAAATAAAAAATGGTGTCCACATGAGTCCTCTATACTTGTAAAAAACTCGCTCTCGAGCTTGACCATATTAAAAAAATAAATACTTCAAATATAGCATTGTAATTTACCTATTCACAAACTAAACTTCTTCTAATGTCAGTTCAACCCTATTAGTTTCTTCAACATCTATACATAAAGGACTTTTAGGTCCCCAAGGGGCGTAGCGTGATGGCAAAGAGTTTGAGATCTGCACAGCAGGTCTCTAGTTTGAGTCAGGGTGTGCACCTCTTGTAAGAGCCTAGGACAGCCGGGGTTTTACTCCCTCACCCGGGCCCACAAAGTGTGCTTTCCAGAGGAGTGAGGTTTCCTCGAATCCAAAAAAAAAAAATAAAGAACTTTCAAGATAATTTTTCACGATATCTTCAACAGGCTTGTAAGAAATCACCATGCCCTTCATGTTTTTGTTTGCGGGATCTCCATCCATGATAGAAGTATCACAATTTGCCACTATCTTCTCTAACTTAGTATTAAAAGATTGAAACTATTTTTTAGCTCCCTCTTCGACCATGTCATCTTCAGTATAATAGGCTGACTTTGAATTTTCAAAACTAGATACTTTCGTTACTAATTCTTCTCTTTGTACTCTCTCATGAACATCACCTTACAAATTAACTTTGAGACTAGCTAGTCTTTAGTGAGGAAAAAGCTTATGGGCTCGTCAGTACATTTCTACTTCTTGTATGTAGTCTTCAATATTTTGAATCGTGATTTCAGTCCCACAATTAATAGTGTCTGATACTTGAAAGATCTTTTTTTTTTTTTCAATGCTTCAAGATCTTGAGAACCAACACAAGATACTAATTTAATAGCTTCATTGATTTCTCTTTCACCATTAATGGCAAGAAGAGTAATGTTTGCAGTGGTATTGTTGTTGTCACTACTGCGACATTGAAAATTTTTACCTTGAAAAGACAATGCCTCATCCATTTTTTTTTTCCTTGCTATTTGTGAAGGTTGAATGGAAAACAAATAATAACAATCTAATCACTCATCTATCTAATATAAAATTTCTTAATAATTATACTGGACAAATTCTATAATTAATGATTATCTCAAAGCTTATCATGATAGAATTAAAAGTTTGTTAATGCAAATTCTATATTCTAAAACTTCAAACCACCATTCCTAGTTAATCTTTATCTCAAAGCTTGTCATGATAGAATTAAAAAATTAACCTACTCTAATATCAATTGATGAGGCTTCCATCACTAGTGTTAATAGAGAGAGAAAACTCTAATATTTTTTTTAAAGTTTGTAATTCAATAATCTTCCAAGAAAAAAAGTTAGACACCCTTTTATATTAGTTCTAGATCTAAAATCTTTATAAGAAAAAAAAATTTTTTATTGAAAGTTACATAGCTAATAGAATCCAACTAGCATTAGAAATGTAAATAGGTTTATAAAAATTAAAGATTTTAAATATTTGGGTGAGGATCTGGCACAGCTAGATAGTGATCTGACCTGAAAAGGCTATGAATGGCTTAATAAATGTTTTTATGGGCTAATAGAACAGGTCTAGACTTAGAAAAAAATCTTAATGCATGTGCTAGACTATGTTAACACCTTAAAATTACAATAGTAGAAGATTCAACTGTTGAATTTAGCTCAAATATTTCTAGGTGATTCAAGAAACAATTTTCTATGAAAATTCATTGCATCTTACTGAACTATTGAATCTTTCATAATTATATTTCAGGTCCGCTGCTTGGATTAATTTTGTTATTTTTTTAAATTTTTAGATTTATGTTTTAATTTGAATTTTTATTTTTCTTCCTCTATGCTTTTTGATTTTTAGTTATTTTCAGGTTTTCTAACCTATTTAAATACTTTGTAAATCTCTTAAAAGAGATATCCATCATATATTTTATTTTTTAAGGATTTGCTCCTTCGAAATTATCCATGCTTTCTGTGTTTCTTTTGTCTATTAGCTTCCACCCGCATTTATTAGGATTCCTAAACTAAATAAATTCTTGTAAATGTTAACAACTAAATAAATATTATAAAAAAATGCCATAAAATAAAAAATAGTGCCCTGCGTCAAATAGACTTACTGAACTTACGTTTTGATTTACATTGGTTGCTCAACGCAAGTATAGAGCCCCTAGAAAGAAGAACTGATGTGTTAGAAATACCTAATTTATGTATAATTAATTCCATTAATAGAGTACAGAACACATCGGCATACCTATTTGGTTCAGTCCTAGTTGAGCAGCAGCATGCAAACAAGTGTGCAGAAAATTAATAAGAAGATATACAAATCCACAAGAAGTTGACATTGAAATTAATGCAATGAAATACCCTGAGGGAACAAAAAATAAACTCCTTACATGTTTAGTTTTCTTCGGTTCTTGTATTTTGTTGAATTATGGTTCTGTGGATTTGTGAAGTTATAATTATACGACAAATCCCTGCAACATCATATTTTATTTGAGAAGAGGCGTTTTTAATTTATTTTATTGGACAAAAGAAATCGAATAGCTTCCTCTAAAATTAGATTACAGAGTAACAGGAAACTTACACCTTGTATATGTCACGAATCCAGTAAGGAATTGGCCCATTAAGCATATTGCTTGCGAGACTCCTGTTTATAATCCACAAATTGTAAATATATCGACGACATTTTAATGGATTCCAAACAAAAAAAATATTATGATGAGCTCGATTTGCTTGAGTTGAGTTGAAGAAATTCTTCACTTACAATCTATTAAGAAATAGATTTTTCATAGAACGTGGAATCCAACCAGTTAAGTTGTTGAAGCTCAGATCTCTGCAACAAAACCATCAAAGTCTTTTAGTTTTACAAAAAAAATGAAAACAGAAAACTAAAAAAATGCATTTATTTATTGAAGATAAAAATTGTTTTTTTTTTTTCCAAACACGTATTTTCTATTTCTCAACTTTTTTAGAAAATTAACTCTTAGAATTACTTAAGAACCTCAAAGAGTGGCCTCGCCCATGGAGTCCAAAGAAAATAAAAGGACCAGAAACAAGAGCTTAGAAGAAGATGGGATTAATCCAAATAAATGTTAAAGAGTCGAGCCCAACAAGAAACTCACTAAACCTAACTTATCTTAAAAGACACCTTCAGAGATCGAGGATTGCCCATGAGTTTGTAAGTAACTTGGTATTGTTGTAATTATTCTATGTGGGTTCTAACAAACTATATATAAGATATACATATAAAAAAAAAAAATTAATTTCCTTAAATGGTAGGATTAGAGTGGTAAGGCTCACATCTTTGTATCATTTCTTGTAATTGTAGGATTATTACGCATTGCACAACCCTATTGGTCGGATCGTCTGGTGAAGCATGGACTGAATTATTGGGTGAACAAGTTAGAAATATGATGAGATTTTATGGGTGTTCCAAACTTAGATTTTAGAAAGGCAAGGGACTCCGATAAAAACATGCCTAAAAATTAAGGGATTAAAAGTGATTTTCCGTAAAACTAAATTAGGGGACTATGTTCCCTTGACTTCTATCTACAGCATTGACTTTACTGATCCTACTAAATTAAAAAGATTAATCTTGAGGGATGTAATTCAACTCTTCAGGTCCTAGATTTGCTCTTTAAAGGTCATCGGTTCGAGTCCCATAAATCTTATGACCACTAGAACCTTATATGGTGGTTAACTTTAGGGTCCATAGAAATAGTCGAGGCATCTGCAAGCTGGCCCGGACACCCAAATTAACCAAAAAAAAAAATTGGAAAGACTAACCGGTATTGATACGTACAAAGAAAAAGAAAGAAACTTACAGGTACATTAATGATGTCCAATTATCACCAATGTATTTTGGGATTGGACCGCGAAGTGAGCAATTCCTCATAATCCTGTGGAAACCATTGCATAAGTTGGAAATTTAATTTATCTATTACTGTGCATGTGAAAAAATTATGTGTAGAGTGTAATAGTCATGCCAAGAAGGTATTTTTGGGATTATAAAGTTTCAACCCTTGATTACAGCCATTATCATCAGCATAAAACAGATCACTTACAGGTAATTTATGTTTGTCATATTTGCAAACTTTGGGAATGAGAAACCAGTGTTGTTAAGATCACTTATCCACCTGGAGGGGTAAAAGAAAAAAAAAACACTTTGTTAGGGACGATTTTGGGAAAGAAAAGAATGCTTGCTTCTTTCATTGATGTGAATTGGAAAGTTGGAATCTTCAGCAAAATTATTTTTTTATGAATTTATCAGCCTGAATGTGAGAAATATTCACAAAATTCTACCACAAAAGGTTTGTCTCAGTACACAAAAGCAAAGTCAAACAAGAAATATAGGACAGAAATGATAAATATAAAGGAGACGTAAATGTGTTTGGTTAAAAATATATTTATTTTTATTATTTTGGTTTTTTTTTATCCCAAGGTAGTAACCCTAACTGAAAGCTACCAAAAAGTATTCTTTATCTCTGTAAGACAAAAAACTACATTGAAGGACGTAAAAGAGATGGGAGCACTTACAAAGATTGAAGACCGGGCATATTAAAAATTTCAGGAGGAAGCTCCCCTTCAAAATCATTTCCCATGAGGTACCTGTCATTAGTAAACTCAATTTGCTGACTTGTCTGAAGCACTAAACTCAAAACATGTCTGCTTTCGATGCTTGCAAACTTCACGACTTGAGAAAGTCCAAAACCACGAAGAAAGGTTTCTACAAATTCCCTTTTCCAAATGAACATTGAATTTAATGAAGCACTAATACTCTTACAGGTCAGTGAGGTTGGTCCATTTTGCAATGAATGGTGGTATCTTACCACTCAACTTGTTCCCAGCAACTCTACTGCGAAGACCAGTTAAGTTTCCATTAACAACAAACAACGCGCCATGGATACAAATTGAGCCTTCAAAACATGAATTATGAATAGTTTCACTTACAATAAAACCAGAGATGTAAGATTGGCAAAACTTCCTGGCAACCCTCCACTCAAATTGTTGGAGTTCAAATAACTGCAACAACGAAATGACTCCTGATTTTCTTTAAATGTTTTCAATTTTAAACATTGGATGTATTAATGGAAAAAAAGCAAATAAGTATTCTTTTAAAGTACCCATTAAACATTATTTAAATGTATTTATTAGACTTCGTTCATGCATATATTATTTTAATTGCATTAAGAAAATGAAACTCAAATATTAAAATAAAAATAATTGGTATTTTATATAATAATGTTTTTAATGGTGAAGATTTGTTTAAAACATGGTTAATGTATACATTTGAAGGAAAAAAAAATTAAAAGTAGAGTTCGCTTAATTTAGCAGTTAAAACATTAATTGTAAGAATTTAATTTAAAATATAAACTGATCTTTAACATTTTACTTTAATATAGTTTAAATAAATTATAGGTGAATAAAAATCTAATCTCTAAGAATCTTTAGGTGGCATGTTTTGAAAAAACTCAAAACTCTTAAAAAAAACTTTTAAAATTACTTACAGTTCTTCAAGCTTGCTCAATTTTCCAAGTTCTGGTGGGAGATAACCAGAGAGTTGATTATCTTCCAAACTCCTAATTAAATCAAGGAAATGATGGGATTAATACAGAGGAGAAATGAAATAATAATACAAGATGAATTAAAGGGAATCGGGCAGACTGAGTTAAGAATATTTACAGTGAAGTGAGATTTAAGAGGTTGCCCAATTCCTTAGGAATTTGACCTGATAACATATTATTACTCAAAGACCTGCAAACGAAAAAAAAAAAAAAAGAGCCCCAGAATTGCAAGATCATGAAAATATATTCCAACAACTAAAACCATCTTTGGGTCGTAAGTAACTGAAGAAACAATGATGGCGGTTTTACTTACAGGGTAGCAAGGTTCATCAAATTCCCTAAAGATGGAGGTATGGCTCCATTCAGGAAGTTCTTTTGCAGATCACTATTGTCAGTAAACAGGAAAGTTATCATTAAGCATCCCTATTGAGCCTGAACAAGTAAATTAAAAGAATAGTAGACAAATTATAATAAGATTGCTTACAGCATTTTCAGAGCTTTCAGCTTCCCCAAGGAAGGTGGAATTGGCCCAGATAGGTGATTTTGTCCAAGTATTCTGATCATATTTTGTAGTTTGTTTTTTACAATCACAAAAATGAGGGGGGAAAAACAAAACAAATTGAGGCTGACAGCTAAAAGTACAATGCTTGAGGACTTACAAACTCGTTAGCCGAGTTAAGTTCACCAGGTTTGGAATGCTACCACGAAGCTGATTCTGGGAAAAATCACTGTTGGGGTAATTAAGTCCATCAGAGGCATGATATAATGGTATCCTTGAAATCTGAAATTTATTTGGGAGAATGATTACCCTAATATAATGATATCGGATTCACACCCTTCTCGAGGAGAAAATTCTATGAATTGATCAAATGAATTCTTTTTTTTATTTTTATTTATTTTAGAGATAACATAACCGTAACAAAACCATAGTAATTTTATAAATAACAAATTCCATGTAAACTGTAGACTTACATTTCCTGCAGGTAAATGAGTTTCGATAGCCACTCATGGACGTGTCCACGTACGTTTATGCTGTACGTAGCTCTGCCAGCCAAAAATTAACTAAGTTAAAAGCTTAAATTGGAAATGATTACCTAATATAATGTGTGATGCGTGCCCTATATTATGTATTAAGTTTGGGAAATATTTACATAGTGGCGATGTGACAAATGGTAGTGGTATCATCGCAGTCGCAGGTGGTGGAAATGCTGTCGTAATAGAAGCTCTTCTCCGAGCAGTAAGAACGATGAATTTGTGGCACTGGCAACCCCAGTGCTGATATGACTGCTCTCAGAGCATACACTGCAAATATTTAACAAATAATTAATTCATATGTATTCTATGTGCAACACTATTACTATGTAAGTCATCGATAAGTGAAAAATTGTTATTTTTTAATAAGATTAACAACCCCAATGCAAGAGTGTGTACGTTTGTGTTTTTCAATGAAAATTTTTTTAATTTTTAATATTAGTATTTTAAACTCATTTAAAAACTTATTAAAACGTATTAAATTAATGTTTTTTTTAAAAAAAATAACTTAAAAATCAATTTATAATGCAAAAACAAACACTCATTATACATCTATGTACAAAATCCATGTATAGTAAGTAAATCAAGTAACAATACCAAATAAAGCAAAATAAAAAAAAATCCCAAGAATAGTTCTAGCTACTAATACTATTTATTTGCTATAATGAAAAAAAAAAGTGTAACTAAAATATTATTATCACCTTCATCACAAGGCAAACCTCCATCTGTACTACAATTGAAATTTTGATCTGCACAAGCATAATAGGATGCTCCTCGTCTAGAACAAGGAACATTGTTCCTTCGGAGCGCCCCGTAACTTATATATGGAGACTGAGCACTGAATACAGAACCATGTCGACAAAGAAGAAGAAGAAGAAGAAGAAGAAGAAGAAAGGGGAGAGCAGGAGGAAGATGCATTTTATTTTTGTTACTGTTAGTTTTCCATTCACTTGATTTTGCTAGGCAGATATATAGCTAGGAGTCATACACAAGTTGATATATGTTATTGTTAAAAGTAGTGCCTTCTAGCTAGCTGTCCGTACTTTTTCCATAGAAAAAAGAATATCATTATTTTATTTAAATTTACCTGATTTGATTTAATTAATTTAACTAAATTGCTGGAAATTTAGATATTGAATCAATCCAGTTTTATGATATAGTAATTATTGTTACCTCAACTTTAGGATATGAGAAGATTAAAAGAATTTTATTAAGAAAAGCACCAAGAATTTATCACCGTACAAGAGAATCTTATTCATTGCAATCAATTTAATTAATTAATGCCAATTTAGTGTAATTTTTTTAAGAACTCATCTCTATTTTTCACTTACAAGTATAGCTGTTAATTATATTTTAGTTTGTTAACGACTCCCTCTCCTGTCTTGTTTTATATAAATTTCATTGAATATAAAATTTACTACTATTTTTTTTTTCTTTTTGAGAATTTATATCTATTTTAAAAATTATAAATAGGGTTGCTGATTATATTTTAGTTTGTTGAATATATGCTTTTTTATGCACAATTAATCATGCTCATAGATAATATGACTTACAAATATATTTTAAAAAATAAAAACTTGAAATAATTCGTGCAATGTTTTAGATTGTGTTTGGAAACGCGAGCCAACCCGTGTTTTTAAAAATTAAATTTTTATATTGTTTTGATGCGCTGATCTCAAAAATAATTTTTAAAAAATAAAAAAAATTATTTAAATATATATCAACATAAAAAAAACTTTAAAAAATAATCAAAATTACATTTTCAAACACACTCACTTAGTATGGAATTTGTACATTTTAAATAACATTATCTTGACTTATCAAAAAGTCGAACTTGCCAGGTAGTATCCGGAACGAAAGTAAAGTTTCTAAATATAGTAATTATTGTTTTTTAAAGTATATTTTTTTAAAATATATGATATTTATTATTTTTTCTCTGCTTGACAATGCAAAAGATCGACATGATAGAAACAAAAGATGCTGAACATAAACAAAGACTTGACCATAAATTTTAAAGATGCATTATTACTTCTCCATGTTCACTCTCTGATTGGACCCAAGAACGGTAGGGCAAGCTGTCAGCTTTTGGCCTTTATACTGACGCTACAGCTTTATATCAATTACTTGTATGCTTTTGTATTTTAAAAATATTTTAAATTAAATTAATTTTTTTTTATTTATTTTAAATTAATATCTTCTCGATGTTCAGACTCCGTGATGCTTCAAATGATTTAGCAGAGCCAATAGCTGGGCATGGAAAAGTCAAAAAAAAACATGTCCAGTCTTTCATTTAATAAGGCATGACCTTTATTCCTTCTCAAGGTTCACATGCTGTGGGTCCAATGTAAATTAAATAAGATAAAAGGTAGAGACAATTCGTGGACGGATACACGCGCGAAGACTTTAAACCCTATATTTAAAAGGTATTTTTTAAAAAATTTAATAAAAATTTATTTTTTTATTTTAAATTAATATGTTTTTGGTCTTTTTAAATATTTTAATGTATTAATATAAAAAATAATTTAAAAAATAAAAATAAATTATTTTAATATATTTTTAAATAAAAAATATTTTAAAAAATAATTATAACCCGCTCCAAATTAATTACGCGTAATTTTTCTGCATCACCTGGACTGCTCTTGCTATTAGGGCCGACCTCTACAAAGAGAAAGAATCATTCATTTCTCAGATGGCCCCTACCCTTTCTATTCGGTTTGGAATTTCTAATAATAATAAAGATTAAAAATATTTTTTATTTAAAAATATATTAAAATAAAATTTTTATATTTTTAAAAAATTATTTTTAACATCAGCACATCAAAACAATTTAAAAATAATTAATTTAAACAAAAATAATTTTTAAAATTTAATGAAAGGCGGTTTAAAATTGAAAAATATAAAAATTAAAAAAAAAAGTGTTTTTTACATTCTTGTGTTGATTTTGGTCTTCTAGTAGTTTTAACATTTGCTAATCGTTTGCAAATTGATGAATTTTCAAAATAAAGCAATTTGGAAAAATCAAAGAAAATCTAAAAGCCAAATCTAAAGAGCATGATGATAATTGAAAGAGGAGTAAAGACTAAAGTTGATAAAATAAATAAATAAATAAATATAATAACGTGATAAGATGGAAAATGTGTAGAAGGTTCGAGAAGGGAATGAGATAAGAGAGAAAGAGAGAATAAAGGAGAGGAATAAAATAACAACCCAGGCCTAACATCATGGCCCATGAACACGTAAAAAAAAGACCCAGCCCGAGGGTCATTTTCTAAATAAAGCCTCGAAAACCCATGTCTACGTAAGAGCCCATTATGGCATCATCCTATTATTTTTTAAATTTGTTTTTGATTATATATTTTTTTTATGTTTTTATTGTTTGTGCGGATATTAAAAATAATTTTTTAAAAATAAAAAATTTTTATTTTAATGTATTTTTAAACAAAATAAATATTTTAAAAGGCTATGCCCTATGACATCTATTCCCTAGCTGTGAACGAAAACTTGTAAAAAAAAACTTCATGATAAAGTCTATTCAAAGCCACGAAGACGGTACATGACATCAAAACAGAAGAGGAGGAGGTCACGTGCCCCTACTATATATCAAAACTACAGAGAGCAATCTTGCCCTGCCCCTAGTGCTATGTTATGCTACCATGTAAAGCAAAGGCAACAGGTGCTTTCCTTCTCTCGACAGAAACAATATAGATTTTGAAGGGAAAAGAAATATACCTAAGGTCCCTCGATTCCTTAGCTGCTGATTTGATGATGCCATACCACTCCAAGGATCGTCTTTGAAGCTTGAAGGATGTAATCTCGAAGGTGACTTCCCAAAGCTAGCGGCCTTAATAACGGTGATGCCCAGGGAACTTCTTGCTCAAAGAAAAGACTCGATCTCTCTCCCCTATGAAAGTTGGTAGCTCATAAAACAGAGTGGCTTTGCTTGACTTACTGCTTTGAAGCCACAAGCAAGAGTAGAGATAGAAGTAGACCTGTGTTTATGTTCCTGGTATCCCATGTGATTGGGACTTGATGTATATGAGAGTGGTAAGGGTTTTTTTGGTGAAATCAAGTACGTTACATCTTGAATTTTATTTTTAATTATTAACTTTTTTTAAAAATTTAAGTTGAATTTTGATATATAATCAAATTCAGAAGATATAATTTTTGACACAATTATTATTCTCAATAATAACAGTTGTGCTAAACTGCTCCTCTTAACAACAATTATATGCAAATTATGTTATTTTTCTAATAATTTTTTTAACTTGCGTTATTTTTTTAAAACTTTTATCAAAATGTATTAAAATTCTGAAATACCCTTATTTCTCTCTCCTTTTTTTGTTTTTGTTTTGCTACCCTCCCTTTTTAGTCTGCTTTTATAGAGAGCGAGGAAGATTTCAGACCTTTACTTTCTAGCTAGCTGCTGATATCAATCTTTTGTTTTGTCATTTCATATGTGATTTTTTATTTAATATAATTATGTATCAATTATATTTTATTCAAGAACCCAACCTAGGATTAGAGGACCCGTCATCGGCTTCTATCTTTATATATTGACTATCAAGTAATAAAATTAGTGAATATATGTTTATATTTGTCATGTTGATGTTTCATGTTTGTTTTTGTTTGATATAAATGTATATCAATTGTCTTTTATTCAAGAACTTAACCCATGATTATTATCTCTTATCATTAGATGTTCACTATTGAGTAATAGAATCAATAGATATATGTTTATATATTTTGTGTTGGTATTGCATGATTTTTTGTTTGCCATAAATGCATGTTAAATGTCTTTTATCCAAGAACTCAATACAAGATTAGAGAACTTGTTATCGAATCCTATCTTTGAATGTTCATTATCGAGTAATATAATTAATAGATAATTGTTTATGTCGTGTGTTGTTATTTTATATAAGCTATCATATACTTTGAGAACTTTATATATGATTAGAGGGCTTATTATTGGCTTAAATGTTGATTATCATGTATTTAAATTAGAAAATACATTTTTATGTTATATTGATGTGTGTTATTTGCTTTTAGTGTTTGGAATATTTTCCTTGATGTTGTAGCAAGTTTGGTCAAGATTGATATGATCCCGCGTGGGCCAATTAAAAGTGAGTTTTGGCCTTTAGGCCCATTTCAATCAATTTAATAAGAAAGAAGTCCATTCTAATTAATATAATCTAAACCAGCTCATGCCCATTGACTCCTCACCATCTCTAAAAATCCAATGCCCATCTTTTCTCAAAGCGGGGGCTATGTTGTTTTCATGTTTAAAAAATTATTTGGGAACGTGGTGCAAATCGTGTTTCCAAAAAATACAATGATTTTTTTGTTAAAATTTAATATATTTTGTATGTTTTGGATTGTTTCGATGTGCTGATGTCAAAAATAATTTTTAAAAAATGAAAAAACATCATTGACATGCATTTCGGCACGAAAAGTTATTTGAAAAGCAACCGCAACCACACTGTCAAACAAGCTCAAATTCAAAACCATCATTTTAGCTTCATTTTAAAATAAAACATGTCTGTTTAGGCAATTCTGATTACAATAAACACATTTTGTTTTGAAAACAAACAATAATGCATCTTATTTGAGGTATGATGCATGAGTGATTGTTATCTTTTTTATTACTTAACTAGCCTATTACATATAAATTATAAAAACCAATTAGGATTTTCTAGTTATAATATATAAAACTAGATAATTTTTTTTTTTTTTTACTTTTACCCTTCTTTTGTACTTATGTTTCTTGCGATACTTGACATGATTTTTAAAAACATATCAAAATTATTAAGTCACCAACTTCAAGATAAGAATTTAGAAATGAGTCAAAATTGTTAAGCCAACATCAACGACATGAAAATTTAAAAATGATCAAAATTTTTAGATGACCAATCTTGATATCAAATTTAAAATGAGGTTAAAATTATAAAGTGACTAACATTGACATGAAAATTTAAAAATGGGTCGCTTGAATTGCGTGAACTTCTCAGCATCATCTTAGGCTCTTTCCCCAATTCATTTCAAGATAGTAGGCTCCCTTGTTTGCTTGAGTTCAACTTCCGAGTAAATGATCCAAGTTCTGAACCCTCTAATATTTTCCCGCCCTTATTTCCCATTACTCTTGTCTTTGACATCTATCAGTGATTTCTTTGCTTTGAGGCTTTATTTATCCCCAGGTTTGCCGCCAAGAGTTCTTTTCATGATTAGGTTTCATTTGTTTCATTCCATATTTTGGTCCTGTGATACTCTGTCATAACTCCATTCGATACCCTTCATTCTCGGGTATTTATTTTCTCTTCATGCTCGATTTTAAAATATCCACGTACGTTGTTTAAGTCAAGAAAATAAAACTCATTCTTTTTTTTTACTTCATTCATCAAGTTTATGCAATCAATATCAATATTGTTCATGCAGTGAACTATGATTGGAAAGTGGGAAATCAAGGTAGCTGGGAATACAATTGGGAAACAAGGTAGTAGTTGTGTTGACATTCATGATAAAAATAAATAGTTTGAATAAAATTTGGCCAAATTTGAACTTCTTAATGCATTGGAAGAAACAAGTATAACTTTAAGCATGATATTTTTTCACAACATCTGAATTTACATGCTTCGACAATTCTAGTCTATTGATTATGGCTTGGATAAACTAAGAACATTCCCAGTTGCAAATGCAATTGAATCGATTTGTAAAAGTTTGAGTGCATGCTCCTGTTCCCTGGTTTAAGCTGGAGCACTGCATCTGGCATGTTGAGGCATCACAATTCCCATTTCCAGGAATTAGATTGTGGCACATTTCTTGTGCAGCGGCATGATGCACCACCAAGGCTGCAGCATATGTGAACCGGAAAAAAAAGGGGGGGGGGGGAGTAATTAGTTAATCCTATCAAGAATAGATTAAAAATAATTGTAATTTGTACATAAAAGTCATTGCTTCTATGCATATTAAAAGCAGTTCTAAGCTAGAAAATCAAGGTCATAATGCAAGGACTTGCAAATTAGCAAAGGATTTCGTAGTTCTTTTAATTAGATGATGGGTGCTGTTCTGACTGATGAAAAAAAATAGCTAACAGATCATTATTGGTACCCAATCAGCAAAGGAAAGTTGCCACAGAAATTTTACAAGGCAAGCAAACAAACAAACCTGAGAAAACTAGGAGAACAGCACAGAAAAGACTGGTGAAGCTAGCCATCACATAGAAAAATGAAATTCTAACAGCTCTTTGATCAATGAATTTGCCTGTACTGGAAGGGAGTCCGATTAATGTTTAAGGATGGTACAAGGAACTGACTGCAAAAAGACAGCCCCTATGGAACAAGAATTTATTATCCTCTTTGCCCCCCAATTCTTATCAACAATAGGGTTCTGAAAACAAGTTTTGTTTCAAGGCTGAGAATCTGCCAATTACGCCAAGGCTTTATGGACTTTGTATGAAAGCAGGATTCCTATATTCTAACTGTAAAGAAAAAGTAAAGTACTGATGATATATAGGTTAATCAACAAGAAAGGAATCGGTTTAACAGGAAACACAAAGAAAAGAACAAAACCACATAAAGATAGTTGTAGAGACATTGCTTCAGCCAAAAAATTATATTACATTAAAATATGATAAAGAGAGTCAATAATATTATAATTAATAAGTAATTTAAATAAAATAAAATAAATAAATAATATAAATAAAAAAATTAATGGCATGAATAAGTAAAATGTCTGAGAACAAAACTTCTCAATATAAAAGGAATCGCTTAATAGTAGAAAGTACACAAGAACCTAATAACAACTTGATTGTTCCCATCACAACAAGTTCTAATGATCTCCTTTTACCTTGTAAGCTAATGAGCCTAAACTAGTAATTAACTAACATAAATCCAATAATAAAATAAACTCATAAATAATGTCTAATGTATCATAATAAACCCAAAGTAAAAAAAAAATATTCAACATTAAATAAATAAATAAAATAGGATAATAAAAACAAAGTCTTCATGCTAAATTCCTCCATATAGATTGAATCTCTAATTTTCGTATATTCTTGATAGATTTAGTCCTGATTTCAAACACGTATTTCTCTCTCATTTGGATGTATTACCGGGCCTATCATATATGATTTGAAAGCTTGAGATGTCTAGTTTTCAAAACAACTTGAATTGCATCAAAATTCCACCTATAGTTTCAGATATGTTTCAAACAGTATATGAAGATCTAGTTTGACAAATTTGATAAAATTCATCTAGTAACTTCTATCCTCTGAAATAATATATTCCTGAATTCTATATGACCTGAAAATTTACCACAATATAGTTTTATGTGTCTAGTACTTCCCTTGAAATTTCAGCTTCACCTGATGTACGGTTTGAGAGATATATCTGATCTCGCAAAACTGGTTAACAAATATTTAAAGGCTAAATTCGAATCTAACTTAGTTCATATCACAAATTTAGTAAACTCGTAAAATCGAGCTGATTTTACCGATTTTTCACGAGTTAATCCTGATTTTATTGATTTTTAATTTTTTTAGTTTGATTATATACATTAAATATGTGTTGACTCGTAAAATCATATGACTTACAAGTCCATTCATGATTTTGACAGCAATGATGATTGTTTAGAAATTTAAACAAATGATGCACAAATATCTTATATATCTTGGATTCGAGTAGTCTCCATAGTTGGATGGAGAATCGACGTTAAATATTGAAGTTTAAGGGGCGTTTAGAATTGTGTTCCAAGGGGTATTTTTAAAAATTTTGAATTTTTTTGCTTAATTTTTTTAATATTTTTGAATCGTTTAATATGCTGATGTCAAAAATAATTTTTTAAAATAAAAAAATTAATAAAAAATATTTTGAAAAGCAATCGGTGTTAAATTTCCAAACATCAAATTAAGAAAATATATATATATATATATATATATATATATCGATTAGGGACTGCTTCATGAAAATTTTGAAAATACAGGATATGCAGTTTTAATTTTTTTATGTATTGGCTTGCACAGCTAAAGGAAGTCATTCCTCTCCCTCCACTAATCTCGAAATTGCATAGTTAAGGTCTCTATCTTTCCACGATGTCAGTTATTCAGGAAATATAAAGAACTTAAAGACATTAACAGTCAGCAGGTCCATAAGCAAAAGGATATTCGGATATTGGCCCGTTGGGAACGCATTTGCCAAATTGGTCACCTATTTTTGCATGCAACCGACTCCTTGGATGATTTTCTCAATTATCCGATTCGATCCGATCGAAGTTTTTTTTTTTTAAAATGAATTTTTAAAAAATAAAACTTAATCTTATAAAACAAATTATATCTCTAATCAATAAAATATAGTCTAAACTTCATTTAAAATACAAATAACAGAGTATTTTATAAAATAACAAACTAAAAATTTGTATCATGATATTTATAAAATTAAGAAAAATACTAGATCTAAAAAAGTTATTGCAGCTTCTCTCACAGATTAATGTGGAGCAGATTTCTTTTTATTCTGTTTTGTCCTTCAGTCTTTTTACATTTTGGTCATTCTATTTCTCTCTTTTTTTTTCTCTGTCCCTCTCATATTGCAACTATACTGGTATGGGCTTTGCAGGTTATTTTGTCTGAACGCGAGGAGGTGATTTAGCAATTAAAGTTTTGAGGATTGAATTTGAGACAATGGCGAACATTGCATATCATCTAAATAAGATAATTAATTAAAATTTGATTAAAAAAAAAAAGTTGATAAGAAAAATATTAAATAAGATGCCTTACAAGTTAACCCAAGGATATGAACAGTGTGAGCATTAAATTGTAAACCCCCGGTTTAAACTCGATAAATCCATACTTAAGAGGGTAAGTATTAATTGAAAAGGAGAATTGTTGGTGAATCGGAATGAACATTCTCGGATGGATGAAACAAACAGCTGAAAACTTGAGAATTTTATTCCTTTCAGCAACCAGAGTAAAAGAAAGAATTGTGAACAAAGAGAGGACCACCATTAAACCCAAAAAAAAAACTAAGGGGCAATACGCAATAGCATGCCACTAACCACTTGCTTTGCAGGGAACTTAAGAGTACAGGATGATGGCAGACTAAGCCGCACGGCATTCTATTAGCAAAGAAAAAAGCGATTGAATAAGGCATAACTTTTCTATGAGACAAAGGTGAAATGATACAAAGCAGATCATACCAAGGATCCCCCACTGGGAGACATCTGGAATAGAACATATTGACCATGATCTACCATTCTTACAATGACATAAACCCATCCATATCTCCAGGTCGGTCATTCATTGCCTTGGGATCTCTAATCCTGCCCACATCAGCAGCAACTCGCATTAACTAATCGATCCTTTAACCATCATCATTCAGAGCAACAGCCACACACATGCACACACAAGAGAACGTGCATTTCAATTCCCATTAAAAATATGAGATTGTTAGCTACCTGTTATCAATTCTCACTAAAAATATGAGATTGTTAGCTACCTGTAGTGTTAACGTCTTGGTCTAGGCTTGCAGCGAAATTCAGCAAGAAGTGCTATATGATCAGAGGACCACTCTGGAGATGGAAGGGCTGTGTCTTTCCTCAAGCTTTCCTCATCCAGGAGTTCCAACAATGACTCCACCGTTAAAGAGTCCGCTGAAAGCATTCAAAAATATTCACTAAACTTTGCATCAAAGAAGGATCAAAATTCAAATAGCATGACCAAATTAGAACAGATGACAACATCAGGGCAAAAGATGTGGAGAATAGCATGTTGCAAAGAAGTTAACCTGTGTAAAATATGTAATCTAGGGTGCCAATGAAGTCTCGAGTGCAGTTTGTAAATAAGGGTTCATTTGTTGTGGCATCCATTCTCCTCCTCTGCTGATCCGAACCAAGACCAACACCCACTCTTGCAAACGATGAGTATGCACTGACCTGCAATACTAATTGTATCACTACCAACACAACCCACAACAAGCACCAAAAACAAGAGACAAGCTTTCCTTTCAGCTTTCATTTTCATCTGTTAAAGATTAACCAAAAGTTAAAAGTACTTTGGTTTCCCTAAAACCACTGAGACACATTACCAGGGGCAGCTGATGTGTAAGCTTGCTGTGAGGCCGTAAGATTCCAAGAGGATCTACTACCAAATCCGGGTGCAACTGATCCACCTTACCCATGGCCAGAAGAGAATGAGGAGCACTGCAACCAAGTTCAACAGTAACCTTAGTTATAGAATATACCAAACATGCACGAGATAAATGTTAAAAATATTTCATAACAGCAGACCAACCTTCCAGGAACTGAATTGAAATCTCCACACACCAACATAGGAATGTCAGCACTAGCAGCTATTTTCTCCAATCCTTTCAAGAGAGTAAGGACCTAGTTCACAAACCACAAACCACAAATCAATCAACAGTTTACAAACACAAGCCAAATCAGATTTGCATATAAAATGGAAAAATAAATATGAACCTGCCAAAGCTTGACATCCTTTAAATCCTGGTGGACATTTATATGCGTATTTGCCTGTATTGCAAGAGAAACAGAATACAAAAGCAATTACAAACAGAATGACATCCATCCTTAACAAATAGGAGCCATGACCTTACCTATTGCACTAAGTTTGAGGTAATTTAAAACATGAAAAAAATCAGCAAACAGACACCTAATAAGAGATAAAGGTATCACACATCCACACCATTAGCTTCATCAATTAGGGACCTCGTAAACAAATTATGACAGACACCACACAATTTAGCATGAAGAACTGTGATTTTTTTTTTATGAGAAAAGCAAGGCACAACTGCAGAAACAAGTTTTATACAAGGACCAAAATGGTGTAACTATTTGGAGAATATTAGGCACAAGATCACTTACAACACAAAGTAGCTGCCGCTTTCCAGGATTATCAGCTCCTTGATTACTAAATTTTGCTTCCAGAACAACTATTAATGCAACATTATCCTATTGAGTAGAAAAGAATTTAGATGAGAAAACCAGGTTAACATAAAAAGAAAAAGTTCCTCATGCACCAGCAAAACTTCAACAAAATCAACTGCAATAAACTAACCTTAACTAATCGATTTAGAGCAGTTTTTCTTTGAGCACTTGGAACCAATGCATCAGTCAAAGACTGAGCAGCCTTATTAAATTCAACCTGCAAACGAGTAAACCCTTTAACGCATGGAAAAAGAACAATACAAAAGCATAGCCCCACATCCAGAACACTTCCAAACCTCATATTTTTTAACATGCGAAAATCTATCTCTGCGAAAAAATGTTGCACAACCATCAATTGTATGAGTATTTACATTGTAAACCTGCGAATAATAACAAGACCTAGTATTAAGTAATAATATTGTAATTGACACATAAATAGTTATGACAATGAGGAGAGGTAGTTTTAAGAACCTCATTGGTTTTTCTCTTATACAGGGCTTGATAGCCATGCTTGTCCAGCTCAGGGGCGAAAAATTCCTCATAATGATCACTTTGTACCTGAGAACGTGGAAAAAAGCATTGTATGAGCTGCCCTGAAAAGGAAGAAGACAATCCCCTTGTCCAATGATGAGGATAACCCATCAACAAAGAATTAGCTTTCTGAAGAGCTAGATAAATTTTGTTATGTTCATAATATATAATTGTGAGAATATCATGTATTTTTATTTAAGGTCTTCTAAGAAAGCTAATTGTCATTTTCATCTATAACATTGCTAGAATAAATGATCCAGTAAGAGTCTCACTATTTTACCCAACCAAACCTAAAGAAACAAAGCAATAACATGGCAGCCAAAAAGAAAATGAAAAATCTCCAATCATCTTTCCCCATCATGTCTATCATTTTCACTTGCATTTTCTGATGAGATTAAGAACTTCAAGGAAAAAATGAAAATAAAAATTCCCACTTGCTATCCTGATTGATAGATAGAATTGATATCCATTTCTTGTCTTACCTCCTGAAGGCAAACAATGTCTGCACGATAGCCAACTATTTCCCGTAGTAAGTTCTGTCGGCGATACGGCCAAGAAAGGGCCCATGAAGGACAATAACTGTATGTGTCATTTGTAGCATACACATCAGATAAAATGTTGTATGAGAGCACAGTAAAAGTTCCTGATGATGAGATACGACCATCTGAATCTAAAGGTGCCATTGCATCGAGTCCACTAACTGAGATCAAACGACGAGGAGTTGGAGAGGGGGCTGGGATGACACGGGAAGTTAGTAGCGTGTTTGAATGTCCTACAGGGAGTTTAGTTTCTGCATCTACCACAACGCATTCAAACTTGAGAACGTGGCCAATATCATCAGCTGATGGTGTATATGTTTTAGAACGCCCAACTTCAAACCAAGTTTCACCACCACTCCTTTGTGTCACTGCCGCAGGATATAACGGTGTGGAACCATTTGTCAAGCTAGCACTAGATGCGGAACCAGATAAACTAGTATTCATAACTCCAGATCCTGAGCTATTGAAACGCCCAAACAACTCTTCTTCTTCATTTCCATTTTCATTTATAGCACTTGCAGCACGGTCATGTAGAACTCGATGATGCTGCCATGCATCAGAGAAGCACTTGGGAGAGCAATGGTAACTTTTGGCAACAGGTAATTTAGCCTTAACACAGCCTAGACACTGCAGTGTGGCTTGCTCAGATGGATGTACACTACATATAGCAACTTTTCTATCACTTTGTATCCGATACCTGCAAACATGCCCAAAAACAGGGTGATGCATATCAAACTGAGACAACACTAAATTATATGTTCCAATGCAATGATGCCCAGTCAGAGGATGCAACATGAGTTCAACTGAATCACAAGCATGCAACAGCGCTTTCATATAAGACTAAATTATATGTTTCAAACTGTCCTGCAACTAAGGTACAGGTGCAATGATGCCCTGTCAGAGGATGCAACATAAGTTCAACTGAATCACAAGCATGCAACAGCACTTCTATCAGAAAGCTAAATTTTAAAACATATGTAAACAACTAAACATGCTGAATTAAAATACTGATGCTCGATTGGTTTTGTTAGGCTTAATTTTGCTCAAATCAAATAGGATTCAGTTTGATCCATTCATAAATTATGTGTAATTGGCAACCACATTAACTTTAATTATGACATTCCTATGACTATTCCAAACTGCAACTCCCATCTTTTTAAGTTTCCTTGTTTCTCCTTTACCATTCGACAACAGGGTAATCTTTAAATGTCCTCTGCACCGAGCACACCAGAACCATAAAGTCATCATGTTAATCTAAAAAAGGGTATATATTTCCAAACAGCTAGCAGTAAAATATACAACAAGGTCCACCTGGCTAGGCATACTTACGAGGACAGCTGACAATAATCTTACACAAATATGTCACCAGAAGTCAATAAAGCTAACAATACAGGTCACACACCTTTTCTTCAAACACACAACTCCTAGAAGGGAAAAAAGGCGGAAAAAGTTCCTGATCAAAGAATCCTAACCCTTATTATGTTCTAGGAAAAGTAAGAAAATACACATTTAAGTTGATGACAAAAAATTTGATGCTTTTCCATTGACCCAGTTCATGCAAACATTTATGAGAACTAATATCATGCCATGTTGGGAAATACCCCAATGATACCAAGGTTTTATTCCAAATCATATGCCAGCTACAGAAGAAAATAGAAAAACATGTGTTGAGAATACCTGTGCATTAAAAACATGTGTTGAGCATACCCGTGTATTATCACTCAATCTATCATTGCATACACTACTGCCAAATAGAAGCCACACAGCAGTAGAACTGAGATCTGCCAGTACCCACAACAGGTACAGGGCACAGGCATGGATCCTCACCAGATGCAAAGGAATGAGAACATGGTGCTGCAATTGTCTATGTCTGGGCCCATGCCAATGATCAAGGTCAAGTCATGAGGCACATAAATTAAGGAAGATAAACCAGTGAACCTAACACCTCCAGGATATTAATTTCCCTAATTGATGAAGTAGAGGGAAAAAAGGGAATACCATATTCCTTCAAACTTTTTTACTGGGCTATTTGCCCCATACTGGATGAGGCATTTTAAATTGTAAATCCAATTGGACCATTAAACCAGGGACATTAAATTCTGACTTTTTAAGTGGTACAGTAGAAAGTTTATACACATCGGTGAGCACAATCCCGACACAGATAACCATAATACTAGTCAATTGTAGTAACATTTTTCATTACTAAGTCGAATTACCAAAATTGAAATATAACAATCAATAATACCGCTTTTTAGGGCTTCAAGTCTGGAGGCCTTGCAGCTCAATCTGTTTTAAGCATTAAGTCTGGCAGTATAGCAGTTCTATCCAATTTGTGCTATCAGTCTCATAAAATATGTTTATTCCTATTAAATCATCAATATGTTCAGCAAATGACTCTGAATCAAATAATCCAATAATAAATGACCAACTTAAATAATTGATAAGACACATTAGGATCTATTCAATTAACCACCCTACAGAAAATTGTAAAAAATGCATGAACAGAGGACAAGCATGACTCAAAAGCCAAGACACATGGTCCAACTACCAATTATGTTGAATACACAATGATGCAATGAAATTATGATGCTTCAGTCCTAAATTACTGCTTTGTATTAAAAAAAAAGGATTCCCAATGTTTGGGATGTATGATGACCTCATGAAGCTATAAATGCCAGTCAAGTGTTACAGCTCACAGCCAACATAATTTTATTGTGGCAACACATAATATTTCAAGATAATTACTAGTCACTCACCAAATTAAATTTATAAATACATAATGAAAAAGCTTCAATCACTAATCAGCAATTCAATACCTAACTTTCTAGTATGGCCCTTCACCATGTGGTTGTACAATGTACCTAACATCCAGGAAGGAAAAAAAATAAAAAATAAAAAATAAAAGCTAGAAAGATTTTCAGTTTACCATTATATGCGTTACGAGTTTTTGTCGTATAATAACACAAGTCACCACAAGCCGCAACAACATACTGTGCTCATGGAGTCTAGTTCGCCAAGCAATTTGATTTATTTTAATGTATTGATAGAAGTTTCAAGCCTTCAACGCTTTAAAACGAAAACAACAAGCATTAGAATGACACAGATTAAAGCAAGCACTAAACACCAAAACAAGGAACAATTTAAAACACAAAGAATATCATTTAAAAAAGCACCAAATTGCACAAGAAATAATCAACCAAATCCAAATATTCCAAGAACCCAACATTAGCAAGAACATAAAAAGAAAAAGGAAAAAGGAAAGGAAAAGGAAAAGGAAAAGGAAAAGGAAAAGGAAAAAGAAAAAGAAAAAAGAAAAAATCACTTACCACTTGTATCTCAAGAAATGACCGTCAAGAGGGGCAGACTCGGGCACGTCATCGGTAGTAGCATTCGTATCCGGTCGCCGTAAAAGAACATACGGCGTTAACTCACAACCAACAATAGGAATATCCGATGGAAGATGCACACGTATCACGCTCAGCATGCTTTTATTTTCTTCTTCAAAGTCTTGGTTACACTTCACTTTCCTCGCCACACTGTAGCCCTCTCAATAATAAAATCAGTCGGCGGATCCGCCATTCACCTGACCCAATGAACCGCCAGCCTTAATCCATCGATCAATCAATCAAAAACCCTCGATTTCTCAATTAAAACAAAAGTAAACAACAGATCTTGAGAAATTAACAGTGGAATTCAAGTTTGGGTTTGGAGAGTAACTGAAGTAACGGATCGATTTGGGAAATGATCGGAAAGATTCTAGAGAGGGAGAGAGTTTTTGAAATTTTTTTAGAGAGAGAAAGGAGAGAATTCGACAATTAGGGTTTTACAGAGAAAAGGGAAGAGTGAATATTAATTTATATAATAATAATAATAATAATAATAATAATAATGAGAAATGAAAAGACGACGCGCGTGGGTGTGTGGGGGTGGCGAAGGAGGTATAGATGGTGGCGGTCTGCGATGTCTAAATTAGCTACAAAGTTTTCCCCTCGGAAATTGGAGGTATTATTTATTGACCAGAGAAAATGGTTATTTAAATAACACTTCTGAGCTAAAAAAGTGTGCGTGGAGTTTTAGTGCCTGCTTTCATTTATAATTATAACATCTGCATATTATAATTTATATGATTATTTAATTTTAATATTTAGTTTATAGTCATGTTATGTAGTATGGCATCCACCATGGAACAATATTATTTTGATTTTATAAAATAAAATGAGATTGTTTTAAATTAAAATTAAAAAAACTCAAATAGAATCATATCAATTTTTAAATCAATTTAAAATAAAATTTAATTTGAGTCAGGTTTTAACAGCCTATCAAATTAACTCATCGAACTAGACTAAATTTAATAATTATACTAATAATATAAGATTTTTTTAATGTTAAATAAAATAAAAATTAAATAAACTAAATTTAAAATAAAATGAGTCAGGTTTTTTTTATTAATTCCTTTTCCTTTTTTGTTTCCTTTCAAATTTGGTTATATCTTTGTGCTTAATAAATTTAATGCTGAAAAGAAAAAAAATAAATCTCCTTCAACTAATTAAAGAAAAAATGATTTATTTGAATGGATCTAAAATTAAAACTATATATTATTAAACATACTTGTATAATAATTAAAAATATAAGCATGCCTTTTTGTTTATTGGATGAAAAGAAATTTCCATTAATTCACTCTGAAATTTGAGAAAAAGAGAAGAATCACGTTTAAAAGGAAACACATGTTTAGATAAATGATATAAAATAAAATAATCATGATAAATGATATAAAATAAGAGCAATTTTATGTAACGTTAAAAGAATATTGTTCATGACAAGATAGAACCATATATTAAAAGAATATTGTTATTACTCCATGTCATCAAATCTAAAGAAATCACTCCATGTCATCAAATCTAAAGAATTCATTAATCATGTCTAACTTTTTTAAATAGATAAATTAATGTAATTATTGCTTTTTAATAAGGATTAACATTGATGTTGATTTTAAATGAATTTTTCAATTAATCTGATTATTTTTTCAATGTAAGTTCCAAACCTAAAACATGATTAATCTAACTTATGGAGAAGGTACGTAAATTAAAATTGATTTATTTGAATTAAAACAAGAAGTTAGCAATAATATAAGTAGGGGATGATATGTTTATTCTATGATTAAATTAAACATACTTGTATAATAATTAAAAATATAGGCAATTAAATAGTTGATCCAATAACCATGCCTTTTTGTTTATTGGATGAAAAGAAATTTCCATTAATTCACTATGAAATTTGAGAAAAAGAGAAGAATCACTTTTAAAAGGAAACATATATTTAGATAAGGAAAATAAAATAAAATAATCATGATAATCATATTTAGATAATCATGGTAATCTTGTTGTTATTACTCCATGTCATCAAATCTAAAGAAATCACTCCATGTCATCAAATCTAAAAAAATCATTAATCATGTCTAACTCTTTTATCTAGATTAAATCATTTTTCTAAATAGATAAATTAATGTAATTATTGCTTTTTAATAAGGATTAACATTGATGTTGATTTTAAATGAATTTTTCAATTAATCTGATTATTTTTTCAATATAAGTTTCAAACCTAAAATATGATTAATCTAACTTATGGAGAAGGTAAATTAAAATTGATTTATTTGAATTAAAACAAGAAGTTAGCAATAATATAAGTAGGAGATGATATGATTATTTAATTTTAAAGAATAACATATATGTTTACATAATTCAATAATATAAAATAAAATAAATTTGATATGAAAAAAAATAATTTTAAGGTCATGAAAAAAAAAAAAACCTTATAATAAAACTCAAAATCTCTCTTTTCAGTTTATTATTTCCACGACTCAAAAAGTTTCTTCAAATCTTCTCATGTTAATAATGCATTAACCATCAAATAAATATGATAACGTGTCCGAATAAAGTTATAAATGACTTCAGAAGGCAACCCGTAGCAATTATATTAATTTGACTATTTACAAAAGTGATTGTTTACATTTAATTTATTAACATAATTGATTTTTTTTTATTTGTTGACATGGGATGATTACAAATTATAGCTTGAGTTTCATAAAAATTATCGAGTATCAACACTTGGTTGATTGTGTACCTAGAAAAGCTTCCATGATCGACCTTTGTCGCTCCAAAGCTTTAGTTTTTTTTTTTTTCTTGATAATCATGCCCGGCTTTAATCTTGTATGGGATAGAAAAGTAATAATAATAATAATAATAATAATAACAAAAATAATATTATTACTACTACTATATTACTCTAAAAAACATGAGTTTTTCATAAGCTTCACTATTTATCCTCTCACACATTATTATGGATAGGTTACGTAAAACTTTACTTCTTTTCAATTTGGTACTCAAATTGTTTTTTAGCGATTTAGTTTTAATTGAAGATCAATTGATTTTGATTTCTTAAGAAAAGTTGGGAATGAAAGAAGAAATACTAAAATGAAAAAGGTGCCAAAGATGGGTGGCATGCTATAAGTTTTGTAAAAGATACACTTTAGTCCTTGAACTTTAAAAATTACACAAATTATAAAATTTTAGTACCTCAATATTTTTTCAATTCAATTTTAGTAAAAAAAATCTTTATTTTTATTTTTTATTGTCTGGTTGAGAGATAAGAAAGAGAGAGAGGTCACCGAATTCCAGCGGCATAGAGAGAAAAGTATCGTTGACATCAATTAAAGCCACCAAAACGGATGATATGCATGTCAAATGGTTCCATTTGATGATGGAAGTTCATATTAGGTGTTTTTTTACCTTTAAAGATTGTGAAAAAACAAACCTGAGTTTGAGTTGATTTTAGTTTTTGAGGTGGTTTTTTGAAGCTGTAAATAAGTTTATCATGGTTCTTACAGTGTTTTATATGTGTTTTAGGTCAAAACATTAGTTGAAAAACAGGTTTTTGGATAAAAAAACCTAAGCCCCGATATAAAAGAAAAAACTTAAACTAGGGCAGGCCCGCGCGTGGTCACTAACATGGGTCAAGCAGACTAACCTTATTTATCTATAATTGTTTTATCTTTTGTATGGATGAAGTTTATTTTTGAAAATAAAAAAAATTATTTTAAGATAATATTTTTAATATGTGCATCCTTACATAATTTGTTTTTCTTTTATTTTATTTGATCAATTTAATTTGTGTCTCCATGTCTATTATCGTTTGTTTAAATAAAAAAATTATTTTAATAAATAAATTTATCAAACACAACCAGGTAAATGTCTCGTCTTTCAAAATTAAATATCTTGTCTCTTAATTTTTCAAGTTTTATTTTTAGGTATCATTAATGATTATTTATTTCTTTATTCATGCACATAGTTCTTGATTTATTTTATTACATGTATATATAATTTTTTTTTATTTGAACTTAGATTTTTTAAACCATAGAAATACGTTGAAAAAACCTGCATGTATAATTTTTTTATAAAAAATAAAAATATTTGACCCACGGTGAAGCGCGAGTCACATAACTAATTATAAACTAAAACAGATGGGTATTTCACTGTATATATATTGTTCATCCTCTCACATTCTTATATTCACTAGACGGTTAATAGCCAATTTTTGTTTTCATTCTAGATCATTGCTTTTTTTGTTGTTTTATACTTGGATCACTCAATTTTTCTAATTTTTAATTTAGTCCTTTGAAATTATATTACCGTGATTTTATATGTTGACATCTATTTTGGTTTGGTTTCTTTCACTTATGTGATGCACTTTTAAATATCTCGACATTAAATAAATGATCAATTTTACAAAATAGATTTTTTAGCTTATTATAAAAAAAAAACCCTAAAAGATAATTAAGGGATAAAAATTAAGAAAAAGGAAGGAAAAAAGTCCTTTTCCATAAAAATTTCATTTGATCACTCAAGTTTTATTTTTTTTTCATTATTTTTTTTCTCTTAGATTACTATATATGTTTTGATCGGTTTAATTTTGTTTCTTGCTTGATGTGTCGTTAAATATTTCGACGTTAAATTCATAGTCAATTTGATGAAACAGAGTTGTAGCTCATTGTTAAAAAAAAAAAAATTGAGAGATAAGGAACCAAAATTAACACAAAGGAAGAAATAGAGCCATTTTTTCAAAAAAAGCACACAAAATTTTCATTTAGTCCCCCAAATTTCAGTTTCTTTATTAATTGATCATGTTAGTTTAGATTATTATGGTTTGATTCTAAACTTCATTTTTTTCACGTTTTAATTCTTCTTGGAGATTGAGAGAGGAGAGAGAAAATTGTTCAGAAAGTGCAAAAGAGAAAAAGTTCCAAGATGGTCGAATTTCGACCAACCATAGCTCCTATTTTGATGTTTATTGATTCATCTTTAAGAGAAAAATTCAATGGATATAGTTTTGAATTTTAATTATGCTAAAAACATAGATTAGGGCATGAAATTATTATTAATTTGGTGTTTTCATGCAATTATTATGTGTTTTGTGGTTGAAAATAGAGTTTTATAGGTCCATATAATGTTTTCAAGAGGAAAAAAAGCCTGAAATATGGGTTTTAGAAGTAAAAAAAAACTTAGATCTTAATTTTTCAATCATCAAAACCATTTTAGTGACCGAAAATAATTGCAAACAAATAATATATTATCTATTATTTATATATAAAAAAAATTGGTCTAGGCTCGAGTCGAGAAGTGCCTAAGTTTGATTCTCCATGCCTTTATTTTTTTTTAATTTTTTATGTAAAAAAATAGTGGTTCTTAAAATTAGAATTCAAGGAATACCTAGAAATAAATGAATACCCGGCACATTTATGGATATCCATCAACTGACTAAATAGTCTGAACAATTAGTCTTCTTCATCATCGGAAAAAATATTTGGTTGTAAAGATAAAAATCTATTAGGTTTTTATTCTTTTTTAAAATGGGTAATAAAAGCAAAACGACCAGAATTAATTATAGTAATTAATTATTATTTTTTGTTCTAAAAATCAGTATAAATAAGCGTTGAAGAGAAGATATTTTGCACACCTTTACAATAGCTCTCTGGCCTTCTCCCTTGGCTCCTTTTGCTCTGTTACCCGTTTTCTTCTTTAATTTAGTGCTTAAGTACTTGATATATAGTTGATACCATCCGCGTTAATAAAATGTGTAATGCTTATCTTAGCAAATACATAGTGTAATTATATCACTCTTTCAGATTTGCAAGTGATCTAAGTTACAGGCTCTGAACTGTTTCTTAGCAATACATGTAAGAATCTACAACTTCAGTGTCCAATGTGTCCTGAAAGCATTCAAAATTGTTCATTTGAGCGTCTCCTGACCTGGGAAATTAGGGAAATGGATAAGGTCCAAGCAAGACTAGTAAACACATGAAAGTAGTAGTGAACTGACAAATGCATGATTCAATTGTCAACGGAGATTTATATTAATTGCTGTTTATCAGTACGCATATGCTAACCCTAATCCTATTAATCTTCGTCACCAGCAAACTTCGTTAAAGTAAACAAAATGGCTTACAATGTGGGAAAACCAACTTGATGGGAAGAGGAAACAGTTGAAGCAATGCATCATGGGCTTCATCTCTGCAAGAAAATTAGTGTGCTCGTGAAAAAAAAAATGAAAGAAAGAAACAAGAAACACCAAGGGAGTTAAAAAGAAAATATATAGGCTTATTCCTTGAAAATCTATCTCAGCACTTTGTTTGTGATGCATTGCACGAATGTGAAGTTGTGCAAATGTAGCTTTGAGCATTGACATCAAAGTTTCAACTTTCAACGAACGACAACTAGTGCATATCTCTTTGTTCTTCATATTTGCGACTTGGTCGTGATATTGGGATAACCTCGTCAAAAAAAAACTGAATAAAACTATAAAGTTCAATTATCAAACAACTCAATGTTGAAGAGTGGAACTAAAAAAAATTAATTAAAAAAAGGATCAAAGTCAACCCGTCCCTGCTAATTTCGCAATCATGGATAAAAATTGACATAACCCCATATAAAGGAAATTGAAAAAAAAAAGCATGAAGACCACCTTTTAATAAATTAAATGTTGAAAGATGAAATTTTAAAAAAATAAAAAGGACTTAAAAAAAATCAAAGTCAACCTGTATTAACCTTCAAAACCCTTGATCATGGTTATGAGTCGAGACTAACCCAACAAAAGACAAATCCTAAAAAATAACAAAGCAAAATTCCAAACCATTATAATATTAAGAGATGAAATTGAAAAAAAAATACAATAAAAAAGTTCCAAAACAAAAGAAATAGAAATTAAATTTGATATAAAAATAATTTGAAATCATATACTTATGGATGAAATTGAAAAAAAAATCAATTAGAAAAAGGATTAAAAATAAACAAACAATAAAAAAATAAGAACCAAATTTGATATAAAAAATATATGAAACTAAATAATGAGGGGCTAAATTAAAGAAAAACATCATTAAAAAAAGATTAAAAAAATAAAACAAATGAAAATTAAAAGAATAAGGATTAAATTGAAAAACAAAAACAAATTAAATCATTGGAGCCCAACCATCACACCACCGTGAATATGCATAACATCAATGAAAAGAGGATGGCGAAGTGCTTCCAACGTTACACTATAAGGCGGCATTTAGTGGTGAGGCGATACCATATATTCTGCCTCAAAGGCATAAGAGTCACCCACTATTATGTCTTTTTTTTGCTTATGTAAGAGCATCGCTAAGGCACAGGCTCATTGATAATTCTTCAACTTTTATCTTATAAATACACAAAATCCAAGAGACATAAGACATTTGCAATAACAAACAATAAAATACCTTTATGTTGATACATCCATTTATATGACCTTGATTTAATTGTAATTCTATCACTTAGATAACTATAAATGAATCATCTTAACTCAAAAATTTAAGTTGTTATATGAAACACTAAGAATAGTTTTATATTAGTTTTTAACATACCCCTTAAATGAAAGCTCTTTGAACTTAAAATTTTCAAAAGCCCACCATTACCTTCTATTTAATTTTTATAATTTTACTTAGTCATTAAAATTCTTATATCATGTCAAATAACATCTTAATCAAAAAATTTAAGTTATTAAGTGGGGCTATAAGAATGATTTTATATTATTTTCTAACGTTTGTTGTTGCACCGAACATCGTGGCGACCATAAAAAGAAAAGAAAGAACATGTATCTGACTTCCTGTTCTTCGAGGAAAAATATTTTATTTATAGAGTCGTCATTTAGTGTTATGGTACTAGAAACCTTAACTGATCAACAAAGATTACATGGTACGAGACTGGTTACGCTAAAGAAAAGATACTATCACCCATAAAACATCCTACCTAAGGTAGGTTGTATTGTTGTTTTTCCCTGAAATTGCTAAGGGTCTGTTGTGTTATGATATCAATGGTCTTCCTATAATATTTCTAATTCTAGCGTTAGTGGATATTCAACTAAAAATACTTTCGACTCAAGCACTGGTAAGTACTGCATGCATGAGATATAATATTCCTGAATTCGATATCAGTAAATATTTGGGCTAAAAATATTTTTAATTTTGGAATTAATGAATATTGCATCAAAAATATATTCATAACTCCAGAATCAGTGAATATTACAAAAAAAATATATTCTCAATTCTCGCATTGGTGAATATCAAAAAATTGATATTCCTGACTTTAGCATAAATGAATATTGAAAGTTAGTATTCTTGACTCTATCATTACCTTAAATAATTTTTAATTGAATTTTAAAAATGAGCTTTGGCTCACAAGAATGGGAAAAAAGGCCCTTAGCCTTTTTATTAAAGAAATCATGTCATTTACCAATCAAAAATTATCATTATTAATTGTTTATTGAATAAAAAACGTTTTTGGTTTTTCTAGATACGCAGACCTAATAGGTCATTTAATTTAAGTCAAGCTTTTAATGGATTTAATAAATTTATTATGAAGTCTAAAAATACATGCAACAAATATTTCAAAAATATATCAAAAATATTTTTTTATTTTTTATTTTTTTAAATGCTAAACATGGTGTAAAAAAATACTAAATTATGAAAAGAGATATTTTTTCCTTTTTTTTAATGGTTGGTCATGATGCAAATTGAAACGTTTGCTTTGTTTTTTTTTTTTTTTTTTTTATTCATTTATCTTTTATTTCCGGCCATGATGCAAATTTGTAGGAAAACAAATTAAAACATTTCTCTCTTCTTCTTTTTTTACCGATTTATCTAACACTTGTGAAAAAAAAAGCATCACACACACATCCCTTCATGATTCAATTTACACAATCATCCCATAATCAACCATATTTTAACAATAACATCAAGATAAATTAAGGAATCATTCCAAGCTCCAAAATCCACCTTTAATGGAGTGGCTGAGTCAGGTGAATCCGTCATAATCGAGTCAGTGGACTAGTGAAACAATGGAGGCGCCTCACAGCGGCACGTGGAGGTGACGTTCTGGCGACCTGGAGTACGCGTGATGGTCAGGATCGTGTAGCTTTCCTTCTCCTCATCATTCTTACACCAACAGTGTCAAAAACGGCGACCTTAGAAGGGAGAAACAAATGCCAGATGTTTTGGGTTCTCTCTCTCTTATTCTCACTCGATTTTGTCTATCTCTCTTCTGTTAGATCGTTGCTACTATGAATGAGGGAGAAGATGAAGTGGTTGTCCATTGTGACTGCTTTGGCCGGTGTGGAGGAGCTTGGTGATGATGGCTATATATGACAGTGGCTGACGAGTCTGTGGTGTTTGGTTTTGACTAGGAGAGAGGCTGCAGGCGGTTAAAGATGGTGGTTGGTAGAGGAGGGACGACGCGCAGCTGCTGTAAGTGCAAGGTCATCGATCGGTGGTAAGCGGCGGGGTGCTGCTCGTAGTGGCTGGTAGTAGAGAATGGCCAAAAGAAAAATGGAGAGCTTTTTTTTTTCTTTTTAATACGCAGAGGCATTTTATTTAAAGAATGAATATGGTAAAAAATAATATAAATTTTATTTTAAAATTTAAATTATTAAATTAAAATAATTATTTTATAAGCTATCTCAATTACGTTTGTCCCTTCCCAGTAGTTATGCTCCTGTTTTTTCCTTCATGCGTGCCCTCTTTTTTGCTTGGCTCTCTTTTTGTCTTCTCTTCATTCTTTTCCTTCATTATTTCATTGTGCCTTCAATTACTTATGACCCTTAAAAAACACTTAACAACATGTTTCTTTTTTCCTTTGATAAGGGTTTTGACAAAAGACATGGAAAAAAAATCACATAAATGAATGATAACACATCTTTTTAGACCTTTTTTTATTTTTTTTTTATCTATTTTGGAAAATAATTTTGAAAATTTTCCATTCACATGCTCATTTGATGATTTCTCAACTATTTTTTTCTTTTTAGTATTTTTTTGAGAAAAATCAAAGATTAAAAAAGCGTTTATAATGCACCTAGCTTATTTAAAGAAACAGTCACACTTATGGATTTGCCCACACATTTAGCCTTTTTAATATTTTTTTTCTTTGCAAAAATAGCAAGCAAATAGCATGTTGTTTATCTTCTTTTTTTTTTTTAATGTAGACGACATGTTATTTGCTTGTCTAATTTCCAACCATATAAGGGGTGGTCGAAAAATCAAGTTGAGTTTTTCGGATCCAAAATTTTTTTAATTTATTTTTATCTAAAAACACCTAATAAACATTTTTATAATGTCAATAAACCATCTCTTAACTCAAAACATTATTAAATTGGTCCAAAAACACAAAATCAAACCAGAAAAAAATATCAACCTTGATCTACTTTTTTCATACAACATGAAGTGTAAAAAAACACCTCAACAAAACCTTTTTTGTCTAATAGAACTTTTTGACATTAAAAATAATTTTTTTATTGCTAAAATATAACCAATCCATAACTTTTTTTTTCTTTGCTATTTTTTAGAAATTTTCTTTCTCCTCCCTGAAATTGAGGAATTGAAAAATAAATAAAATAATATAATTTGAGAAAAAAAAAAGAGAAAGAGGAGAGGAGAGGTTATCATAATTCATACATCCATGAAATAGATTTCAAAGCTATCTGCCAATGTGGAAACTTTAAAGCAGCTACTGTGCTAGATGGTTTGAACTCCAACTTTATATCCTTACCAAACATACATAAAATAGCCATGCATGACAAGCTAGATCGATTAAGCCTCAAACAGCCAAGCTTCATTACACAAGCAGTCACTTTAGTTTGTCTTTGGTTCTCATTCAAAGCCACAAGGTACGTAGCTTCTGCGCGCCAGAAAACATAATGTAGGGATTTGATTTCCACGTAGCATCAATGATAAGAAATGATATTCAGAAACTAACCGAAGCTTTGTTAACAACTCATGCAAAAGAAGAAAATGAAGGAAGGAGAGGGAGGAAACGAAGAAAATGAAGGAAGGAGAGGGGGGGGGGGGAGACTTCACTAAGATCCAATATAACTGATCAATTAATTAGCCCATAATGCTAACAACTACAAGATTAATTCGAAAGAAAAACTACATCCCATGGTCATAAAAATCCTAAAAAGAAGAGGAAGAGGAAGAGGAAGAAACTAAAAAAGGAAAGCTTAAACTAAAGAAGGAGAGGGAGGGAGGGAGAACATAGAAAATCCTTATGCCTGGTCTCGTCCTGCATGCCACAAGGATAATTGTCATTGCAAGCTTAAACTCTCTCAATGCCTTGCATCTATCTGAAATTGTTCAATTTATAGAACTTAAGCTTAATTGTTCGATGACACTATGACATGATGTTTCATAGCTAGGGCTGACCTCATATAGTACAAAAAAAAATAGTACTGACCAAACCAAAACCCTTTTTCGTGACTGGAATATAAACCAAACGACCATGTACTATATAATTAACTGTCTTTTTCATTGTACTGATAATTAAGTTTTTAGGAGTTTTTATTTTTTAAAAAAAATTAGCATTTAAAATAATAATAAAATAATATTCTCCAAACAAATATGAAATAGCATAATTTATACATATAACACAAGATTTAGAGGTGTCGCTACTTGGAAATGCAACATTTCAAAAAATAAAAAGATTCAAATGAACCGATAAAAATTACAATGTAAAGAAAAGAAAGAGGAAAAAAAAAACTCTAGGGGTAATTGAAACTCCATTTACAATATCATCAGAAAAATTTTAATAAGATGAATCCAACGACACCAAGAAAAGTTACTAACAATAACCAGAGTGGGTCGCATTCTTCTTCCAAAAACAAACAAGCAATTATAACGAGGAGAGATGAGGGGGGAAAAAGGAAATAAAGAAAAAATCTTGAAGGCACACTGAAGTTTCGATTGCAATACTATCAGTACTATAAAAAAAATCTTGACAAGACAAATCCAACAATATCAAAAAATATCATTAAAGTTGACCGAAGTGGGCTACACTTGCTATCAAAGGCAAGTGAACACTCACCATCTTTGGACGATAAGTGTAACCCACTTTGTTCACCGTTAATATTTTTTTATGTTGAATTCATTTTATCGAGATATTTTCAATAATATTAGCTAGTGGTGTAATAATTAGTACTTCGATGTGATTCTAAAGTTTTTTTTTTTTCCTTTCCTTTTTTCTTTATCATAAGTTCTCACAGTATCTTTAAAATGTCATGTCTTTAGAACTGTACTATTTTGTTAATTTTTTTTAATTAAAAAAACCGTACTAATAAGCGGAAAAAACCCTTGTTAAGAAGGCATAGGTTCACATGTGATGCTATATGGATGGAAACACAGGATTTGGATACTGTTAGGGCTAGCAGATTTGGCGCAACAGTAATAATGATTACAGCTCTGTATTTTCTCACACAGAGGTTCTGTGGATTCATAGCCACAGTGCATTCAACATTGGCTCAGCAGAGCCAAGTTGCAGGAATAGTCACCCTCAAGCGCAGAGGTTCTGTAGTTTTAGAGTATGATTTTTTTAGATACTGAGCTCCTTCTATCTCACACAGTCGCAACTACAAAACTACAGTGATTTTATCAGATTCAAAGGTCCCAGTTGCGCTATTATATTAAGAGACTGTTTTAGTGCGCAGTAGCTTTTGTTTCGTTGTTAAATAGTTTTTTCTGTCTTTTGTATTAGATGTAAAATGTAATTATATTTTAAATCTTGATTTTATAAAAATTAAAATTTGATTGTAGCACGGATCAAGATTCACTAGCACTTGGATGTGGTTTATGTTCAGTTTGCCGTTGCTCTTGCTCTTCTTCTTTGGTCTCTTGGGGACCCTCCTCCACCACCGGAGCTGCCACCGGAATATCTGCGTGTCGGATCAGAGGCTGGGCAACATGGCCATCGAGACAAGAGGAGCTATCTACCCAACCCTCAAAATCATATTGCCCATGACCCAAGATCCGACGACCTAAACAGAGGCTGCCAATCATTGACTCCCAATATTGTGATCACTGCAAGAACTTTCAAATTTGAAAATTAGTAATGGTCACAGGCTATTAAATGAAGAACAGAACAGTCACAGGCTATTAGTTATGCTCACCTCAATTTCAGTGCCAACAGATCATATGGGGTACTCGTACTACATAAGAGGACAGGGCTGTAATGCATCCATGTGAGGGTCTGGTCAACAGAGCACTAAAATTGGAGAAATTTTGAATTCAGGGTTAAATTTTTGTTCGGGTTAAAAGCCTCTTGGAAAAAAAAAAAAACAGTTAAATTATAGTTGAATACATTTGGCTGGAAATATTTTGGAAATCGAAACACTTTAGTTGTGACAAATGCACTTTAAGGAATTAAATTACATGAAATTAAATTAAATATTTGATTTTTTTTTCTTTTTAACATTTTTTAAAGAACAACACTAATAAATTATATAAAAAATAAAAAAAACCTCAAACAACAAACTTTACTATTTTTTCTCCAAAATGGGTTCATGGTAAAGGCTAGGCTTGAAAGGGTGAAAAAAACGATCTGTAGAGCATGTAATTACGCAAGCTCCACCAACAGCTACCAACAGAGTCAAAAAAGTACCCGTGTTGATACAGAGACTGATCTTAAAGCAGCTTGTCTTTTATACAAAGGTCTCCAACTGGATTTCTCCCTGCAAAGTCTGTCTCTGTATGGCAAAAACTTCATGGCCTGCTGTGCCTGTTTTACGTTTCATGAGCAGGTATTGCCCTTTCTGTGGTTTTTCCTTGTTCCAGTGGTTATTTGACAGTGTAGTTTGTTGGGTTATAGAAATGGATTTGTGCATTACAAGTTTGAATCTTTGGTCTGTTTCTTAAGTACCCATATGGTGATTTCATATGGGGCTTTGTTGATGACAGACTCTGTGAGAAATGGATTTTGAGTAAATCAAATCACTTCCATGGATTTACAAACACCTGCTGCATGAACTTCCTTGTGTTCAATTACTTCAATGGCTTATTTGAACGATAATATTGATGATTATAGGAACGGTATTTTTTACAATTCAATCCGTCAATGTGCAAATTTGCCTTGTTTTCTGTGAATGGACACTGCGCTCTTGCAAGATTCACAAGAACAAACTATCCATCAAAATTATGAGAGTGATACCGTGGAAAGGCTTTTTAGAGTGCTTATGATAACGAAAGGTAGAACGGTGCCTCTCCAATCATTCTATCCCTTGAAATGAGATCTAGATCTGGGTTTGCCTAATAATTCGGAGAAGATATTGACAAAAAAAAAAAAAAAACCTAAAGGAGAAGGAGAAGGAGAAGGTAATGTGGCTATAAGAACAAATCAATATTCATTTGTATAATGCTCAAAAACCGTTTAACTATGTATTGGTTGCAAGTGGATTTTTCATCATGATACCTTTACTGTTTACAAATTAAATAGAATTAGATTAGTTATTTTTATTTTTCTTACAGAAAAATTAATAATTTAATTCTAGAATAAAAAAAATACAATGCCTTTCACTCATGGGCTTTTTAACCTTTTTAATTTTTTTAAAATAATATAAATACACTGTTGTCCTTTAAAAGAACATCAAATAAACTCTATTAAAAAGGTTTTATGGTTTTTATATTTTGTTATTATCATGTTAGTTTAAAGGCATTGTTGTATTTTAATAAATATTAAATATTAAAAAAAATTCTTAGAACATGTGGGGCCGCTTGGCCACCAAAAAACCACATTTATTGACGACGTTGAAATCCGCACAGCGCTCCCTACATGATGAGTGGCGCGTATTCCAAGATTCTCATTGGTAGTGATTCCCACTTTCTTCTTTCTTTGGAAATTCTAGAACAACACTTTAATTTGTTATTTTTGTTTTTTTTTTTGCCTTGGCAAGTTTTTAAAGATTTGATCAGGTTTAGAATGTTCATCAGGGTTTGCTTGGTTTTTTTATTTTCCTTTTTTAAGTTATTTTCTTCTTGTTTCATCTTTCAGTCTTTATTTAATTGAAGAATAAGTTTCATTTTTTTAACTTGCTTTTTATAACTTAGTTATCTCAAGTCTTTTTATTTATTGTTTTTTGTTGGATTTTTTTTTGTTAATTCTTTAAATTGATTTTTTTTAATTTCAATCTTCAATATTTGAAATGATTTTTTAAAACAATTTATAAGAATTGAATATTTTTTTTCTATTTCATTCCTTTTTATTTTTGTTATTTTTATTTTAGTTCACATTCTTATAATTGCTCTTTGTTTTATTTAAGATAATTGTTTTTTATTTATTTGTTTTCTCTATAAATTTTCACTAATTTTAAAAATAACCTGGTTTTCTCGGGTCTTTTTATTTGTTCTTCTAGGGATTTCTCGGTTGGGTCTATGCCCCAAGTCATATTTTTAAAACACGCTTGCATCATAAAAGTACAAATCTTATTTAATTTCACCCCCTTTTATTTTTATCTTTCAAATTTTATTTTCATTTTTTTTATTGTTGTTTGTTTTGCTTGAGATCATTGTTTAGAATTTCATTTTTTTCCTATCAAATTTAATCCTAATTCTTTTTACTGATATCTTTTTTTCTTTGGAAAATTTTTTAAATTTATTTTTTTTCACGATTTCATCTTTCAAAATTAAATTAATTTGGAATGAAGCTTCTTGATTCAACCTAAATCTAGGATTTCACATGTTGCAAGTTTTAGAGATAAAATTAAATTGAGGAGTTTACCCGGGTTTGCTTATTTTTTTCTCCTTTTTTAAGTTGATGTTTTTTTTTACTAATTTTTTCTAGAGTTTTGCTTTGTATATTTTACTGTTTGCCTTCTATGGGGTTAGTTTCGGGCTCATGAATAGAGTCACTAGTTTCAAAAGTTAATGAGGGTCGACTTCTATTTTTTTTCTTTTTTTAAACTGATTTATTTTAATTTTATCATTCAATATTTGATGTATTGAAAATTAGTCTTCGTGCTTTTTCTCTCTTTCCTGTCTATTGTGTAATCTCGATCTTGTGCCCATAATCGTCAGGATAACATGTTAACTCAAGTTGATTCAAATTTTTTTGAATTTTTGAATTTTTATCCTTTAACATTAGGTTGCTAAATGATTGAAATTCATGATTTTATTTAATTTTTTTTCAAACGTGGTCATCCTGGTATCACCACTAGATCAGAGAGTTTACATCTTGACTCGAGTGAACTCAGATCAATTTTTTTTTAAAATTCTTCTTTAATTATATTTTTTTTCTTAGTTTTTTCCTTCAACATTTTATTTGCTACAAATTGAGTTTCAACTTTTTTTTTTATTTTGCTTTTACGAAGTTATCATGTTCTCATTTTGATTTGTTAAGAATTGTCTTTCAAAAAACATTTCTTGCTTTTTTTTCTATGAGATTATTTCAATCTTATATTTATAGTCATGAAGTTTGCAAATTAACCTGGTTTAACTGGGGCTTTTTTGTTGCTTTTTTTTAAGTTTTTTTTAATTTCACCCTTTAACATTAGGTTATTTAGTAATCCGGATGGGCTGGGGTCAGTTTCTTTTTAGCTTTTTTTGTTGTCAATTTTTTTATGAGTTTATATATTGTTATTGTATTTTTTTTATTTATATTATTTAAATTACCAATTGAACCATAAACTTAATTCTCAAATGGTTTTTTCCTTAGTCTTTTTTATGTCAAAACAAAAAAAATTAACCGCCACAAAACGTGAGATACAAATCTAGTTAAAACTAACACTACAAACTTAAAAAAAACATTGCATTGTTCATCATCTTATATTATCTTGTTTCCTTAACTATGTATATTCTATCAAGGTCCTTGAATCTTTCTTCTATTTGGTAATTGAACCTTTTTTTTATGTAATTTCATCCTTACAAGTTATATTGACATTATTATATGTATTATAATTTGTTTTGCTTTGCATGCTCTCATGTATACGAAGTGTCCGAGAATATCCTAATATTAAACTAAAGATCGAAATTATGAAATATAATTCTAGGTTATAATTAAAAAAAAAATTGATTGAGCAAGGACCAAAATTAAAATGAAAAGAGACCCTTTTCGTTTCAATTGTTAATAAAGACATGGAAAGCCTTGATTTGATCCTTGAAGTTTCAACTTATTCATTATTTGGTCCTCAATGTTTAAGAATTTTATATATGTATCCTAAAATTTATTTTATCATGTCTTAGGGAAATGTTGAGGGAGTAGAAAGAAGACCTTGAAAAATAGAGGAGATGAGAGAAAGGATCAATTGGCTACATTATGATTATAAAAAAAAAATTAATCTTGATATCAATGAATGAATTCATCTTAGAGAGAGAAGTTTAATAAAGATGGTTATACAATTTCAACATGTTAGAAAAGGTATATTGGGGGTAAAGTTTTTTTATTCGATTTGGTCTTAGGTTTTTACATTGATTTTTTGGTGTTAAAAATGTATTTATTTGGATTTCTAGGATATTTTTAGGTGTTTTTGGAGAAAATAAGTTGAAATTTGAGTTTTTGAAAATCAAAAACTTAGATCTCAATTTTTCATTCACTAAAGATGACCGGAAAATTTACTCATGAACATGTTGTTTACTCAAACAAATGATTTGTCATTTATTTTTTTTTTAAATATTGAACACAACGCTTGATTTAAAAAAAAAGATTATATTTTTAATTTATTTTTCATTAATAATTTCTCTTTTATTTTTTAAATTGTTTGGTTAACTTTTTTATAAATAATAATTATTATTTTTTATTGTCTCTGTAATTTCATAATAGCTCAAAGTAATTATTATAATTTTTTCTATCAAATTTTAGATTGATTAGTTGTATTTACATGATGCATTCATAACATTAAAAATTTATGTATTTAGTAATTAGATTGAACCACCAGGAAAACAAAAGAAAACGTTTATCTTTTATTTCTTATTAGAAATATAATTTTATGTTTTATTTTTTAATTAGCATTAACAAACGTGGAAAATTAGTAAATCCACATCCTCATATAAACTTACCCGACCCGACTATTTACAATTGCTATCACCAGGGATGTTTCCCCTCTCGTTGAAGTGTAAGACAGCAACTGTTGCTCTAAGAGAAGGTTACAAATTAACGTGGAAAATTAGTAAATCCACATCCTCTCTCTCGTCTAAGAGATAAGTTCTATCATGTGATGAGCACAGAGCTTCTTTAGCAATAAAGGATTCCTCTGGAATTTTTTTTTTTAATTAATGTAGATGTCTGGACCAGCTTGTGCGTATTTCGACTAATTTCACGGGTTCTAAAGTTAATACTATATAAACTTTTAATGATCCTGAGATATATAAACTTTTAATGACCCTGAGATTTGTTAATACTATGGCCCCGTTTGTTTGCTGGAAAGTAGTTTCTTTTTGGAAAGTGAATTCCGGGAAAAGTGAATTCCAGGAAAATGAATTCCAGGAAAGTATTTTCCGATGTTTGGTAGTGTAATGGAAAATAAGTTGGAAAACATTTTCCAGTGTTTGATTATGTCATGGAAAATGAGCTGGAAAATAACTTATTAATGTTTATTTTTCTCAAGTTTATTAAAATAATGAGGAACAAATCTTACAAATTAAAAAGTTGAATGAAAATGAAATTGAAAAAAAATATAATTTCATAAATTATCTAAATAAAATAAATAATAATCAAAATAATAGAGATCAAATCTAAAAAATTAAAAAAAAATAAAAGGTGAATAAATTAAAATAATAATAATTAACATTTCATAAATTATTTCAAATAAAATAAGTAACAATCAAAAGAATAAGGATCAAATTTGATAGATAAAAAATTTCAATAAAAAAATGATAAGGAAAAGGCAAATAGCAATTATAAAAATAAGGACCAAAATTAATATAAAAATTAAATTTTAAGAGATGGAATTGAAAAATAAATATACAAAATAAATTATATATAACAATCAAAAGTTTGAGGATCAAATTTAATATAATCAACAAATAATGACATTTCTAAATTTTTCACAACTTCCAGAAAGTGTTTTCCGCCCAAATTTTCCAGGAAAACACTTTCCTGAAAACCAAGCCAAATTTTCCTTTGACTGGAGAGTGTTTTTCATTGACCAACTTTTCTAATGGCAAACAAACACAGGAAAGTTTGGAAAATAGTTTCCCGGAAACCGCTTTCCGGAAAATAAACACAGCCAAAAGGAAAACATTTTCCTGGAAACTAAATCAAATTTTTCTTTGACTGGAAAGTATTTTTCGTTGACCGGAAAGTGTTTTCCATTGACTGAAAAGTGTTCTCCGTTGGCCGGAAAGTGTTTTCCATTGACCAACTTTCCTAATGGCAAACAAACACAGAAAAGTTTGGAAAATGGTTTCCCGGAAAGTAAATTCCGAGAAACAAACATAGCCTATATAAACTTTTAATGAAACTCGAACTGATAACGGACAAGAAGAGTTTGAGGAGGAAGAGGTTGAAACAGGTGATGACTGCTCTTAAGAAACCTCTGAAATTAATGGAAGTGGATTAATTTAGTTAAGTTTGTGTTTGTGCTCGTTTTGTCTTTAAGATGACAAGGTGGAAAAAGCTTGTGATACTATTTCTGTTTTTTTTTTTTTTTTTCCTTTGCAAATACCGAGACAATGCTACAATTTGTTGAGTTTGAACTGAAATTACTGAAAACAAGGAAATCGTTTTATATGCAAAATCGCTTTCCTACTGCAAAAAACTGACGGCCTAAGTAATGCAATTTTTAACATTCAAATATCTAATGTCTTACCTGATCAAATCAAGTAGGTTCACCATTATGAGAAGGCCAGGGATTAACCCCACAGCAACTTCTGCATAAAAGACAATTTAAGGCCACTGGAGGATAAAAAAAATTGGTCCTTGAATTGTGAAAAGAACGCTATATACGCATGAGATCTGAATCCAGAAAATGGTATGATACTAATCCCAAGCACTGGCCACGGCTGGATTGTACCCCCCACCATAACCAGCAGGAACCCCATATCCACTGTTACTGTTCCCTCCATAATATTCTGTACCCTTGTTAATAGAACCCTCTCTTCTGAAATCACGACCACCAAAACGGGCTCCCGCAGAGCGCCGATTCTTGCCACCACTATGCAAAACCCGTGAAGCATAACGAGTGAGCCACGCAGGTACTACTTGATTTGCTTCTTGCATTAGATCAGCTAAAGGTCTTGCTAATGACATACTATTTTCGTTAAAGAAGGCAGTAGCCAGCCCTGTATTTCCAGCTCGTCCTGTTCGTCCTATCCTGTGAACATAATCATCAATGTCATTTGGAAGATCAAAATTCACCACATGAGCCACATGGGGTATATCAAGACCCCGTGCTGCCACATCTGTCGCTACTAGAATTGGCGTCTTCCCACTCTTGAATGATCTAAGTGCCATTTCTCTTTCCTGTACACCAACATAAAGGAAGTCATATTGAAGACATAACTGGTAATAGCATAGTGCAAGCAAACAACAACAAAAAAAGACAATTAAACACTTTGGAGCAAGTCTCTGCTACCTTCAGAATTTTTGTTTTCTATCCAGAATGAAGAAAGCCATCTGATCTTTATCCTAAACTGTAATATCACTTTCTCAGTTTACCAAAGAAAGGAATCTAAACTAACTACCTTATGCCATTGAATCATCGTTATAAAAATAAAAAATAAAAACAATATTAAGCTCATCAATGCTGTACAGAATACATGTGTTCTAAGCAATCCCATAGAAACAAAGTAAAGAATACATGCCCAAATCTGACAACTTACCTGTTGTGTTCTATCACCATGAATTGATGTAGCAGGAAATCCATTGACATGTAACAAATGTTCCAGTGAGTCGGCTCCCTTCTTTGTCTCCACAAAAACTAATGTCAGAGAATGCTGCGAATTTAACAAAAATCTGTTGTCATTGCAGTGCTAAGTATTAACGTACACTTTTAGAAAAGGTTTTTCTTTTGGTGGCTGCCAATCATTCCTCTCTTCTCTCTCATTCACATATTTTCCCTCTCCTGATAAGACCTGTCTCACCTTTTCCTCAATTTACTCCTTTTAAAAAGTTTTTATCTTTTTTTATGAGCCTGTTTGCATCCTTCACTTCCTCACCTCTCTCTTAACACACTCGTTTCCTCTTCTGGTAAGGCAGGTCATCATCCTTTTTCCTCAATTTTATCCTTTTAGAATATGAATTGTTACGCTTTACCCTTCTTGTCATTGGATAAATCAAATAGTGTAAGTTTTTAATGAGGTTGGAAGAGACAAACTCCTTTCCCTTGATCAATATGAATAAATCAAATCACCAGTAATTTTGCTAGAGAACAGATTAGGTCATATAAAATTGCAAGTCGGTAAGTTGTTCAATGTACCTTGCTATTAACTTCAGTTTCTCTTTGAGCATGAAGAAGGTCCATGAGATGACTTCTCTTATCAATCTCTTGAACATATTCAACTCTTTGAACAATTAAATCAGTACTTGATCCAACCCTTCCAACAGCCAAAAATATGTAATTTGAAAGAAAATCAGATGCAAGTCTCTGCATGTCAACCAAATTGCAAATATCAGTCAGATGCAATTGAAATTGCAGTTTTCAATGGAAATCAACAAGCAACCATCACCATGTGAATGGTTATCACCCAAAAAGACTGCAATAACTACGAGATAGCAAATAGTGTTTGCCTATCTGAGTAGGCAATTATCCAGACGGAACCAAAGGTGCATCAAGGAACAGAACAATTAACTTTAGCGGTCAAGATACTTTATACCATAATTTAGCAACAAAATAGATAAATACATATGCACACTCACTGAAAAAAATTACTTCCAACACTATGATAACCAACATAGAATATCCAGACATATTAGTAGATCAATCACCGAGCTTCACAAGGATAAGAGAGGAAACTAACACCAACACCAAAAGCAACTAAAGCAAACCTGTATTTCTTTAGGAAAGGTGGCACTGAACAGCATTGTCTGCCTCATGCCACATGGGGGCATATCCATTTGTTCCACTATCTTTCTAATCTGAGGCTCAAACCCCATATCCAGCATCCTGTCTGCCTCATCAAGAGCCAAATATCTAATCATCTGCAATGATACTCTGGCCCTCTCAAGCAAATCCACTAACCGTCCAGGAGTGGCCACAAGAATATCAACCCCTCTCTCAAGTTCTCGGAGCTGACCAAGCAAAACAGAGCTAGTGAACAATTAAACTAGAAGACAAGTACTCCTTTGAAACACTACAAAGGCAAAATAATGCTAAAGGGTGGTCACAAAAGGCAAAAATAAAATGAAGAAAATCATACATCCTGTATTCTAAGCAATGCAATTGACGTTGATGCTGTAAAAGCTTGTATAACCATTTCCCTTGCAATTCCCCAAATCAAGCAAGTAGCTTCGTAGTAAAATTTTATGAAAGTTTTATGATGGTCTCTTAAATATTGCCCTACCTACCTACCAGCTCCCTTGTACCATAATGTTCATGCTAAGGTTGAATTTGGTATGGAGATAAAATGTTACAAGAATAAATGTTAAGGGTATTTGGCTGTGTTATTGGCAAGATAGAGGTACGATGGTATTGCTGGTGGTGCTATAGCAGTTGAGGTGGTCATAGTGTGGGGTGGTAGTAGGTGGCAGCGGCATGGTTATAGCAGTTTGAATCAACTTTAACCTTGACCTCTTTATTGTGGCCATATCATCTATTTTAACAACCTCCAGAAATCACTAACACTGAGGCACTTGCAAATCATAGTTTCCCCACAAAGATAAAAATGATCCAAAAGTCGAATGAGCATATTGGACCCCTATGACACTAACTTCCTCACATCAACCAATTACAAAGAGACATCTAATTCTAGGAAAAGTATACATCAATAAATGAATGAATGAATGAATATCTGCAATGCAACAGCAAAATGGAGCATGCAGGATACTAAAAAAAATGATCGGTATGAAGAGAGTATCACCAAAACAAGTGAGATAATAGTCAAAATATTTCAATGAGAAGCATCCCCAGTAAGCTAGCATGTACAGTAACAAAGCTGTAAGTGTGCTTAGAAATATGATGCAAACAAGGCCATAAGGACTAATGTTTCAATTGTATGAGACATTTATTATCACCCATAAAATTTGTGACAAAAAAACGAAGCACATAATGACAGACCTATATGAAGATTCCAAACATTAGTGCAAGCCTGCATGCATGTTCACATTTTTGAAATAAATCATTTAAAGAAATTGTCAAATCAATGCAAGTCATGTGAGAATCATTAGAAGAATGAGCAATTTATCTTAGTCATTTTGAGCATGGTTTAGACTGGAAATTTGGGGGATGTGTCAGTTCTAGTACATCCAGAAACGAATCCAAGCTACTGGTCCGAAAAAACAACTGTGCTGCTAAGGAGAATGTTTCTTCATTTTTCTAATATTAGTGCCACAGCATGTTCCCAAATTTACTAGTAATCCAAACAATTTCCAGTAAAGGAGATAACATTCAAAATGATAACGCAGAAACAAGCCATAGCTATCACCTAAAAGTGAGGGAAACCCATCCAAGCGTTTCCTTATTATGCCCCATGTTGCCACATAGGAGGGACAAGGGGCACAAGTGGACTCTGGTCACATCTATCTCCCTCTATCATAGGATAGATGCAGGAGATAAAAGAAAAGCATCGATGATAGAATAGTTTTAAATGAACAAAAACATTTTAAAGCTAATGGATGCAAGAAGAAGAAAACCATACAAAAGATATTCTGTAGTGATAGAAAAAATGAATTCCACATGATTTAAACCTGTTGGTTGATTGGTGCGCCTCCATAAACAACCACCACCTTGACACCAGTTTGATAGGAAAACTTTTTGGCTTCATCATGTATCTACAGTCATATTGCAAGCAAAAGGATAATAAGAAAAACAAGTCATATAAACACATTGCATGTTCCAGAATGCACATAACTAGCCTGAAACAGAATAACACCTGACTCGAAAGCTCCCTAGTAGGAGAAAGAATAAGAGCCAGAGGGTACATTGTCCTCCCTCCATGCGGTCTCTGTACATACTGTTCCCGCATAATTCCAGCAATAATTGGAAAGCAAAAGGCAGCTGTCTTCCCTGAACCCGTCTGAGCACAAGCCATCAAGTCCCTCCCAGCAAGCAATATTGGGATAGCATTACGCTGAACTGGAGTCGGTTTCACATACTTACACCTCCGAATATTCTGATTCACTGCCTCACCCAAGTCTATATCCGCAAATGTATTCACAGGCGGTGGCACATTGTGCCCACTCGTCTCCACCGGAATATCCTCATACGCGTCAAAGTTAATTCCCGTATTCTCTTGTTCACCAAAAGCCGGCTCTACATCACCATCATCACCAAACGGATTCACCTCACGCTCCCTCCCGCGGTCCCGCCCACCACTTCTATTATTCCAACCACCACCTCCTCTACCACCAGAACCATAACCGGAACGCCCATGATCCGGTCTCGAACCACCACCACCACCCCATCGAGAGCCACCCACAGGCCCACTATAACCTACACGATCATTTCCTAGTGAGGGAGCAGCAGGTGGTGGAGCCAGAGAATCAGAAGATGGCGGCTGGTTACGAAGGTGTGGAGGAATGTAAGTAGCACGGGTAGGACGCGGACCAGACGAACCAGAAGCTGCTGCATTCTCGGATGCAGAGTTGGCCACAGAATCTGACCATGAAGTTCTCATAATTGCTTGCAAATCACAACGAAATTACAGCTGAAAAAAATATCCAATTCCAAATTCCCTAAAATGAACATCAGAAACTTGATCAATCCCAATTGCAACAAAAATTAACCCTCAAATAAAAATAAAACACAGATGATAAAAATTAGAGTACCAAAGGTGGAAAAGAAAACTAAATGGAAGGCAAGAGAGAAATACCTGAAGAGGTGTTGTGTTAATTGAGTTTAAAATTCAAATTAAGAAACCCTAGTCTGCTCTTTCTTTTACTTTTAATTTTTTTTTCCAATTATTATTATTATTATCAAGTATCGGACACGGAGCTAAAATATCGCTACGGATGTTTTCCTATTTTATAGTTGATTCTAGATTGAAGGCTTGCGCTTCGCTGCGTTTTGGTTTTTTTTTTTTTCCAGTGTAAAAAATGATGTCAAAGTGTAATTATTGAATTTAAAAAAACATAAAACAAATTCATGATTGTACCATTGAAAGAGAGCTAAGAAATAATAATTGCCAATCCCCTAAAATAAAAATTAAAAAAAAATTAATGAAAAAAATATTAAAAAACAAATCACCGACAAAACCAAGTGAGGTTGTCAAAACCTGCGAGCACAACTTTATCATTGATAAGAGACTCGCGCAACACAGCGGATCTATTATTTTTTTATCACAGAAAAGATATTGAGATTATGCATGTTTTTTTTTTAATTCAAGATTATGATAATTCACTCGAGATTCAAAAATATTAAAAAGCAATGAAAAAAATGAGCGAGCTAAACCTGTGAACTTGTGGAACCCATGACTCGAGACATGATACCTAAATAACTAAATAAAAAAAATAAACATTGAATACCGATTTAAAAAACAAATTCTTCAAGTATTGCCTTAAATTAAATCCCAGAGACGCAATCAATAAATTTAATAAAAAAATCAAAATACAACAAACCATATTTTTCATCAGAGAAAAAATATCAAAACAATGCAAACCTTGTAAACTCGGGTTAAACTCTCAATCTCGTAATCCATTAAATTCTTGACCCGGGCTCAACCCAGTTGCTCAACACCTAAAAAATTAAATGTTGGATGATAAAAACAATTAATTTAATTCAATTAAAAAAACGATTCCTTTAGAAAATCTAAATTTAACAAAGCCAAGAAAACTAAAGGCAAGGCTACTCATGTTATTTTTAAATTGGCCACAAAAATCTCATAGAACGTGACTAAAAAAATTAATAGAGTGATAAAGAATGGAAAAATTAGATTTCAAAAAAAAAACCACGAAAACCAACTAAAAAAAGCAAATTAAATTAAATGCAGAGGGGGATGAAATTGAAAAAAAAAATAAACTTCAAGAAGCAATAAAATCAAAGCAAATAGAAATCAAAAGAATAAGGACCAAACCCAAAACAAGAAAAAAATGGAGGACATAACTAAATTTTTCAAGGCCTGACACGAAAATCAAGACCCTAGAGAGACAAACGAATGGCAGGAGAAAAAACCTCATTGTCGCTGAACCGCCGCTTACCTTGACGCAATTGCCACTCCAGCAGCTGCATCATATCCTTGCACATCGGATGAGATCGTGATCGATTTTTTTGCCATCGTAATTGGTCACACGCGCCTCTGAAATAGCGCGGAGGACTCAGATGCACTAACGCATGCGTCAGCATATTTTACCAATTTATTCATATTTTAATAAGGCAAATTACAAAAAAAAAAAATCATGATGCAAAGACCAAAACGCCCTTCGAAGCTATTTTTTAAATCCAGAAAGTTAAAGGTCAACAACATAATTTTACTGTACAAAAATAATGCAAAGACAAATAAAATCTTCCTGCAATGCCATTTTTTTAGCATCCAAAGGTATAAACGTTATTTTACTATGCAAATTAAAAGAAAACGAAAAAAAAAACCCTTAGCAGAAGACCATATTTTATCAAATTTTAAGGGCAAAAGAGTATTTTCATTATGCATTATAAATTTGAATGACAGCTTTGCCCTTGATCAATTCTCAAATGACATTTGGATCCCATGAAAAATACAATTTTGCCCCCAGTGCTAAGGCAATTGTTAAGACCAACGAAGGGCAAACATGTAATTACACTGCTTGAATCCACAGTGAATGCTTCATTGAGACCTTTTAGTTTTTTTTAACTAGTCAGGTGACCCGCATTACGTCGTGGGTCTGTCCAAATTTTCTCAATGTAAAAAAATAATATTTAAACGATGATAACCTGAGACAAATCAGGTTAAATTTACCACAACGCGACTCACAATATAAGACCGAAATAACCTGCATAAAGAAAATTGAAAAGAAATCCTAGAGTTCAAGACCTAATAACATAATGTCAAAGATGAAAAAAAATCTAAAAATATAATGTCGAAAAAGCAAACATGAGTCAACTCGACCTAACTTGATAAACCCACAGCCTCCAATATGAGATGAAGATAAAAAGAAGAAATTCAAAAGAAGCACCTAGCTAACAAAACAATGTTAAAAAAAAAAACTTCAAAAAAACACTAAGCTAACCCAGGTTAACTTTACCAACCTATCATCGTAATAACCGAACAAAAAGAAAACCGAAAAAATAACAAAGTTCAAGGGAAAATTATTTCATGCAAAATGATAAAATTGAAAAAAAAATCATAAAAAATCGAGGAAAAAAACCAAACCTCAAAAATAAGCACTTGACAAAAAAATACCAAAATTAAATAAAAAAACTAGTAAGAAAATACAAGTTAACTTGGGTTAACTTTATCGCCCCAAACTTGGGATAACTCATCATGCATGCATTTGTTTTAAATGATATTTAATAAAAGACACTCAAGGTTCAATAATTCAATGGCAAATGATAAAAACAAAAAACAAAAATTAAAGAAAAAACAAATCAACTCAGGTTAATTCAACTAACTTTCGATTTGAGATATGGGGCAGTGATAACTCAATAAAAAGAAAAGCAGGACAAATCAAGAAGCTCAAGGCCCAACAATTCAATGTTAAATGATGCATACGAAAAAATAAATTAAAAGACCCTAAAAATGATCGAGCTTAAACCGGGTTTGTCGTCAAAAATGGTAAACTAGGTTATGAAACTAAGATTATCCTGTAAAAGGCAGATATGAAAAAACCACAAAGAGAAATTTCAAACAATAAAAAAAAATTAAAAAAATAACTAAAATTAAAAAAATGAGGACTAAACAATACACAAAAATAATTGAAAGAAATTAATTAGGGACTAAATTGAAAAACAAAATAAATGAAGAAAATGATAAAAAAAAGAGCAAAAAAAAAATTAGTGCCAAAATTGGAAACCGAACAAAATTAAATCAAACTCCCATGGACATAATTAAAAAATAATAATGAAAAGGATACAAAAATAGCAATCAAAAGAATAAAGACTATATTGGATAAAAAAAATCTAATTAGATTAAATAATGAGGGACGAAATTAAAAACAAAACAAACTTAAAGAAGCATTAAATCTAACAAAAATAGAAATCAAAAGAATGAGGATTAAACCCAAAACAAATATAAACTGTAGGACACAATTGAATTTGTCAAAGCTTTGCACATATATCGAGGCATGAGAGAGAGAAAAAAAGAGGAGGAAAAGGACCAATCGTCATCGAACCACCGCTCAAATGACAAAACGTGACACCCTAAAAAATTTCCTACCACCTTTCGCATCAGGTGAGTAAGCCATCGACCTTTTTTTACCATCGTATGTGCCACCACGCACCGCCCGAATAGGGTGGGGGCGCCGATACGCCTACATATACATGGCATGCCTAGGCCAACTGTATCGATTTATTAATATTATAATAATACAAATTACTAAAACAGTATTAAGGGCATACGAATATTATAAAAAAAAACCATGATGCAAATATGAAAACACCCTCCTAAACAACCTTTAGTTTTCCAAAGTCAAATGGCAAAAATGAAATTTTACTGTACATAAAATGTGCAAGACATAACAACCCTTCACTCAAAGGTTGATATTTCTCAGACTTGATGGGCACAAGTGTTATTTCACTGTACAATCCACGGTGATTCTCCTTGTATACCACAATAAAACACTAAGTCCTTTTAGTTTTTTGTTAATTAACATTTTTTTAAAAAAACAATTATGCATCGAGATGTTTATACGATACACATATGCATTATATTCTCTCGCGGTGATTAGAACGATTTTTAATTGAGCATGGCTTACGATTTCACGAGTTACGAGTTTTATATATTAACCCAAGTTTAGAAAATTCACCCGAGTTTGCTTGGTTTTTTTTTAAAAAAAGATCATGTTTTTCAGCTTCAGGCTTTGACATTTATTCAATTGGAAATTAAGCTTTGTTGTTTTTATTTATATGCTTTCTATATAATTTTTCACTATTTTTGAAAATAACTTGGGTTAGCTTGATTCATTTTATTTGTCGTTCTTTATTGAATTTACTTTGACAAGTTTCTTAAATTAATATTTTTTTATTTTTTTCCTTCAATATTAAATTGATTGGAAATTAATTTTCCTTTTCCGTTCTATCCTTCAAGGTTTGAGTTTTTTGATATCGGGCTTCTTCTTCAATTTCCTTTCTATTCGTTTATCCAAATCCCATCAATTAGACCACATGTTAATAACTTAGCCCGGGTTGACTTGGGTATTTTCTTAGGATCATTTTTTTTAATTTAATATTTGTTACGTTGCATCTTTTAGCATTGGGTTATTTTGGAATTAAACTTCATAATCTTTTCTAGTTTGCCTTCATAATCATATACCCCATTAGGTTTTTATATATATATATATAAATAGACACCCTCATGTATGGGTCCTTTCCAAAAAGCACGTGTGTTGACCTGACTTGACTGACCCAACAACGTTTGATCTATTTTGTTTTCTTTTATTTTTTTAAATTGATGCTTTTTCTAAATATGTATTTTTAAATGACTTTTAATTTATATTTAAAATAGTACCATTTCTTTTAATTTTTTATTTATCTTTTTTAAATAACTATTGTTTTTTTAATTATTCGTATGTATTTAATTTTTGACGATATTATTCTAATTCATCAATAATTTTTTTTAATATGAATGAAATTTAATTTTAAAAACAAAGATATTTATATTTGGATAAAGCTTTTAATAAATGCAACCTTGTATAATAAATTTTTTCTTTGGTTTTGCTCAATCAATTTCATGCATGTGCATATTTCTACTCTTATTTAATTAAATAAAAAATTAATTTAAATCAATAGAGTTCCTAAACACAACCAAGTAAATAGCCCGTGTTGCAAGATCAAATATTTTAATCTATATCTGTCTCTCAATTTTTCTAGTTACATCTTTAGTTATCATCAATGACTTTTTTTTTTATTGATACAAATGGTTCTTAATTTATTTAATTACATGTGTGAATAATTTTTTTGTTTTACACTTAATTTTTTATGCAAAAAAAGCATCGAAAAAGCCTATATGTTCAAATTTTTTTTGTTGGAAAAAACATATTCAGCCCACAGCATGGTGTGAGTCAAAGAGTTAGTTAACAAAAACTATAAAACAGATAGGAAAATCAATGTACACCCAGATTTAGTTAACTATTCATTATAATAATGAAATTACTTTTTTGCCATTGGAAGAAAAAAAGATGTCGTGGTGTTGGGGGTAAATTGGTCTTTTCATATAGTTCATTGGTCATTAAAAGATTTTTTTTAGAGATACATGTGTCTTTTCTAAGTTTTTAAAACAATAAAATGGCTAAATTACCCCCTAGTCAACAAAATCTAAAGTTGTTGACCAATGATATTTCTGTCTTTTTGCTTTTTAAAATACAATAAAAAGATATTTTTACCTTTAAATCCAATAAAAAATAAGCCATGCATCTAGGGACATTTTTATCCTTTCACGTAAGTTTTTTTTTGTTAATTATAGAATCATTATGGGCAATTTGGTCATTTTCACTTGATTAGTTAATATTTAAATTCAAAATATTGTTGTTGTGTGTTGTTCAAATGCCAACATGGGGGAGGTGTCTACGCCATTTGGATAGTGCGTGTATAGCCTCCTAGTGGCCAAACTTGTCCTTCTACTATGTTGTTGGAAGTGTTGTCGCGTCCTTTTTCTCTTGGTGTTGTGCATGTCGGCGAGATGGGGTGATTTTTCACCAATAGGTGTCTTTTTTGTCTTTTCTACTTCTTTTCTCTCTTCTCTCCTAAGAATTATAGGTTGATCCTTTTTGTTTTTAATACTTCAAGTTTATTCCTTAGTCTTTTGATTTTTGTTCTTGTTCTTTTTATATATAAAAAAAATATTTATTTTCAACTTAGTCATTTGATTCCAATTTATATATATATATATTAATTTGGTCTTTATTCTTTTCATTTTATTTTGTTCCCTGATCCTTTTGTAAAAGTTTTACTAGTTATCAATTTCATTATTCAATCCAAGTTCTTGTGTTTTTTTTTTCTGACTTGGTCCTCGTTCATTTGATTTATTTTCTTTTATTAAATCTATTTTTCTTTTCAATTTAATCCTCCAATCAAAGATTTTTGTTACCCTCTAATTTATCTTTTGTTTGGATTTTCATCTTATCCTTTTAATTACTATTTTTTATTTCATATATTTTATGTAATTGATTTTTTTTTATTTCATACTTTAAATTTGATTTTATAGGGATCAACTCTTTTTCCATGTATGATACTTCTGATTTAATAACTTAGATCACAAGTTTGAAAAGTTAATGAAGGTTTACATTTTTTTTTAGCTTTTTTTTTATCTCATCGTTTAATGTTAAGTTTTTTATTTAACAAAATATTGGCTTTATGATTTTCTTTAAAAAAACATTTACCTAGTTATTCTAATTTTATGACTTGGGTTATATATATATATATATATATATATATATATATATATATATATATTTTGTTTTTATTCTTTTCATTTTACTTTGTTTCCTTATCCTTTTGTAAAATTTTTACTAGATATCAATTTCATTCTTCAATCCAAGTTCTTATGTATTTTTTTTTTCTGACTTGATCCTCATTCATTTGATTTGTTTTCTTTTATTAAATATATTTTTCTTTTCAATTTAATCCTCCAATTAAAGATTTTTGTTACCCTCTAATTTATCTTTTGTTTGGATTTTCATCTTATCCTTTTAATTACTATTTTTTATTTCATATATTTTGTGTAATTGATTTTTTCTTTGATTTCATACTTTAAATTTGATTTTATAGGGATCGGCTCTGTGGTTTTTTCCATGTATTATACTTCTGATTTAATGACCTAGGTCACAAGTTTGAAAAGTTAATGAGGATTTATATCTTTTTTTTGGTTTTTTTTTTATCTCATCGTTTGATATTAAGTTTTTTATTTAACAAAATATTGGCTTTATGATTTTCTTAAAAAAAAACATTTACCTAGTTATTCTAATTTTATGGCTTGGGTCATGAGTTTTGCCAGTTAAAACGGGTTAGCTCGACCCTTATTATTCATGTTATATATCTATGATGTTATCTCAAGTTGACTTAGGATTTTTTTTTAAATCTAGTTTTGGACTTCCAAATAATTTTTTTGAAAAAATTATCCATTTACTATCATTGCAAAATTTTTTATCTAATTAAAATATAATTAATTTATTAAAATCGATAAGGGCTATAATCTACATTGTTTATTTTTCTTATTTATTTATTTCATTAAAATTTTTTATATAACGAGATCAAATATCTTGATCTATATCTGTTTCTTGATTTTTTTAATTTTATTTTTAGTTATTATTAGTAATTATTTATTTATTTATCTAAATAGCTTTTAATTTATTTAATTAGATAGTTGCATTAGTTTTTTTTAAAATATATAAATGAGCTATCTACCTCATTTCAAGTTTTCTATGCAAGGTTTTATGTATTATGACACGACTTTTTGAATACGAAACACTATTTTCAATTAATACCAAGAGACCATTATCATGGTATTCTCTTAACAGAGAACTAATATTCACGTAAATTCATTTCAAAAATTATGTTTTAGATTTTCATAATGTTTTATTATAACTTTTAACAATATTACTCTAAATCTCATAAATACAATTTTCAAAAAAAAAAAAAAAAAAAAGGGAAGGGAAATTATTTTTCTTTTCAGCCTCTTAACCAAAGTATCAGACTGTGCTGTCTCGTTCACTACTCTTCCCGAAAGAAAAACTGCGAAAAAGAAAGACACGAGGGAGTAAAATTTGCTTGATTCAATCCAGGGTTAGGGTTACCCCTCATCGGGATATCGGCAAGCCCGATTCGGTGCTAAAGATCGATCAAGATGGGGACGAATTCGTTATCTTTTGAATCAATCACCGATCTTGATCAACAGATCGAGCAACTCATGCAGTGCAAGCCTCTCTCTGAACCTCAGGTTCTGCTCAATTCTATTTCTATTTGATTTATGAAAAAATCGAATCGAATTACCTAATTTAACATTTGATTAGCGTTTTTAATTGTTTTCTTAGTAGTTGGATTCAACTGGATTGAATTCTTTCTCTGTTTTTTTTTTTTTTGGTAGAGAAAGAAAAGAAAATATTGTGGTTAAAATATAAATGATCTCCAAAATAAATAGTGTTTGCTTTTACTGATGCGGTCGCACAACGCGTTCTTTTCTTGTTATTTATGGTAAAGAATGGCGCGAGTTAATCTTTTTTGTTGATTTGTCTCGGTGTAGGTTAGGGCATTATGCGAGAAAGCTAAGGAGATACTAATGCAAGAAAGCAATGTTCAGGTTTAACTTATAGTCCCTTTTTTTTTTTGGTTTATGAATTCAACTGGTCTGTTAGTATGCGCTGGGATTAAAAGATGTTGAGTTTGTTGAATTGTTTTTGGATGACAGCCTGTGAAAAGCCCTGTGACAATATGTGGCGATATTCATGGGCAGTTTCATGATCTTGCAGAACTTTTTCGGATTGGAGGGAAGGTATCAGTTCTGACTATGACACCACTTTGTAGTTTTTCAACTCTTCTGTTTCAGATGAGGGCTTTGTCTTAAATAGTTTACTGAGACCCGTGCCAAATGCTTTTGAAGATTCCAGTTATTCTGAGGTATAGTCAAGTAGATTGTCATTGGTCAGGAAACTGCTTGTTTTTGTTCACTGTGCTGTGGATTCTTTAATTCATGTCATTTAAAGTACTAACTACTGGTTTTCACCTTATGTTTCGAGTGTGGTCTTTTGGTACATTTAAAGTGGTAACCATTCTTTTAACAATTTGGATAAAGTTATCTTTTGATTAGTCTTTTGGGTTCATTATGAATGTATTGATGGTCTTTTTTTTTTTTTTTTGCATTCATTTGTTGCTTTTGTGCCCCAAATTTTGTTTCTATCTAATTCCCACATGAGACTTGTGACTGTTTTTAAATTTATTGACAGTGTCCTGATACCAATTACTTGTTTATGGGGGATTACGTGGACCGTGGCTATTATTCTGTTGAAACTGTGACGGTACGTACACAATCCATCCTGTCATTTGCTTTTTGTTGCTTCATTAATTGATTAATATTTTAAAGGGTGTAGAACATGTCACTCCTTGCTTACATATAATGACAGAAAGAAGATCTTATGTCCATTATAGACTAGCAGCCCTGATTCCATTACCTAACAGGTTTTTTTAAAAAAATAAATCTGTTAGGTAATGTAATCAGGGCTGCTAGTCTATCATGAACATAAGGACCTTTGTTGCCGAGGCTTGTTCTTCTTCCTGCAATATCATGATAGTGGCTGAAGCAGCCAGAGAAAAAAATTAAAAATAGTTTACTGGCACATTAAATGATATTAATGTGTTGCAATTTCAAGTGTTGGGAATCATTTTTGAAAGATGGTCCGTGAATTTCAGATTTGGTCTCCTATGATGTTTGGTTCAGCTAATATAAACTTAAATTGCATGCTGACATTCTTTGCCTTCTGTTTGACTTAATTTTAACAAAAACTTCCTTTCTCAACTCAATCTGAGGATATAAATGGTCTGACATTTGGAAGGTCTTAATTCATGACACTTTTTAATAATTTTTCCAGCTCTTGGTGGCATTGAAAGTGCGCTATCACCAGAGGATTACCATTCTTAGAGGAAACCATGAAAGTCGTCAGGTACTTCATTTTGTCTGTCATGCTTTCATTATGAGTTTTTATGTATTACCAACCACTACGGTAATGCTTGGATCCTGAAGATTGTGTGGGTGATAATATTTCTATTTCTTTTACAAACGCTATTGTGTGAACTTGTAAGTTTGATGTATAATTTTAAATAGTTTAGTGTATGATTGACATCTCATCAACTATATTTATGACCAAATTTCAGAGAGGTTGATGTTCAATGTAGACTTCTTTAAGATGTGATACTTAGTTTTATTTGGACAGTTGAAGTTAAATTTTAAGTTGCACTAATTGTGTTTACTTCAGATTGTGGGCCATGTGCTGCATATGGAAACACTGATTGCTTTCATTATTTTTCCCCTTGCAGATTACTCAGGTTTATGGGTTTTATGATGAATGTCTACGAAAGTGAGTTTTCTGTTTGCAACCTTTTTTTGTTGGTTATAGGTTTTAATAGTTCCAATATTTTCTAATATTGGCACATTTGAACATGCAATCTTTATAATGCATATGGAGTATATGCTGACTTTCACTAGAATATTCTTTTTTCTCCTTTAGTTTTTCAATTTTTTTTTGATGATTTTATCCGTTGAAATTTATCAGCATCAAAGCTTGTAAGGTTGCATTGAAGTTTATTTTTTCTTGTTCCAGTGATGACTTTTTGATAGCTGCTTAGGTGTTAATAATAGTAGTGTTGAAGTATTATATTCAAGTTATGGCATTCTACCCCCCTATTTGGATTAGCATGCAGCTCTAGCTTGTTTATCTCTATTCTTCTTCATTTTTTTTTTCTTCTATGTATCAAGCTCGTTTGACTACTTGCTCAAAGTATATAGTAACTTATTAATGTGCGTCACCTTTACTTTAACTGATCATGTTTTGCTGTAGTTGGACTTGTCTTAATCCAAATTAAACGCTCCTTTCGGAATTCTGTTGCCGGTTTCTTACATCTTCATTGCTTGTGAAGTTTCTTGATTATCTGGTCGAAGTTAGGTGAACTTTTTCATTACTGTTTATTCTTGTGCATTCCATTCTGCTTCTGTATGCTAATACAGAACACTTCTATCTGTTCATACATTTGACATGAATTTATTTTTTACTACAGATAACTTCACTTCTTAAAATATGGAATTTAATTGGTAGCACTTTGGTATAATTTAACATGCACTAATTTAGTGATGGAAAGAGTTAATTAATTTATGAAGTATTGTTAATAAGTAGTATTAAAGTGGGGGACTAGTTTTAATGTCTGAGCTGCTGGTGGTATACCCTTCTAGATTCTCTTCAATGATTTGACATGCTTAACACACTATCATGCAGAACTTTTGTAAATTTTGCTAGTTTCTTGCAAATATCTGATATTGCTCTTTTCTCATGACATATTACAGGTATGGTAACGCTAATGTTTGGAAGATCTTCACGGACCTTTTTGACTATTTTCCATTGACTGCTTTGGTTAGTAAGACTTGCTATATCTGGGGCGTACTGTTGATTTTCCTGTAAAAAACCCTGGGTGTGGGGGAAAAATAAATAGGGAGACATTAACCAGCCTACTCTAATCCCTAGCTAGATATAGAAGAGATGCTTTGTAGCTGATTCATGTTCTTTTTTATTCCACCTTTGAGTTTCACCATTATTACTGCTATTCTCACTTTGATAATGTTCTTGTTAAATTAGCTTTTTGAGCTTGTATCATTTAGTAAATCATGAATGTGTTTGCATTTCCTAGTATTCCGGTCTTTGGAAGCTCCACCTCACATTTCTCCATGTTCAAAATGTTCCCTCTAAAACAGTCTTAATGGCTATTTATTAACATGGTTATAACTTAATTTTGCATTTCTCACTGAATATATCACAGAAATTGTTTCATATTATATTGAGGAATCCCTTGGGCGAGTTTTTCAGCTTTTTATGGTGTTGTAGAAAGCTAGATCAACAACAGTGTTGGGACAAGCCAGTGCAGTAAAAACTAATGGTTTGATGGATGTTGAAATGAATCATTGTTTATTGGCTATGTTTAGTAATTCCTGAAGTCCCTTTTTTCCATATTGTTTTTTGTAGGTTGAGTCTGAAATATTTTGTTTGCATGGTGGATTGTCCCCAACCATAGAGACCCTTGATAACATAAGGAACTTTGATCGTGTTCAAGAAGTTCCTCATGAAGGAGCCATGTGTGATCTGTTGTGGTCTGATCCAGATGACAGATGTGGTTGGGGTATATCACCTCGTGGTGCTGGATATACCTTTGGCCAGGTAACTTAAGCTCCATGTTTTCCACCTCTATTTGTACAAAGAATGTCATTTTTATCTAAGTTACCATGGTGATCTCATTTCTCCTGAATTCTCTGGATCTACTTATGTTATTTTATGCAGGATATATCTGAGCAATTTAATCATACAAACAGCTTGAAGTTGATTGCTAGAGCACACCAGCTTGTCATGGACGGATTTAATTGGGCCCATGTAATTATCAATCTTAAAATTCATGGATGTTATCTGCACTTTCATGTGTGGACGAAATCTCAGGTTTGGGGATGACATTGTTTCTTTGGCACAGGAACAAAAGGTGGTTACCATATTTAGCGCACCTAATTATTGTTACCGCTGTGGAAACATGGCCTCCATATTGGAAGTTGATGACTGCAACGGGCACACATTCATCCAGGTATATTTCCCCAGCTTATATTCCTCACATGATCATACATAATTTTAGCGTGTGCTTCTCATTACGGATTTCTGGTGCATTACAGTTTGAACCAGCTCCCAGGAGGGGAGAACCTGACGTCACCCGTAGAACACCTGACTACTTTCTGTAAGCAGCCATTCGTAATACCACTTCCACTTCCTCATCCGCAGGCCCCCTCATGCTCTCACATACAAGTTTTATTATGGAAGTTTTATCATGCCCAGCTGAAGGTTATGAGACGAGAAAAGCTTGTATTATAATAGGCAAGTTGAATGCCTCTTCTTTCTTGTCTTGTACTGGAAAACACGCCGGATTCTTTGTGGGAATCGGCTAAGCTGATGCAGACAGCGTTCTAACATTTGAATGTAAGATTCCTGTTTAATTTCAAACTTTCTTGATGCTTTACGCTGGAGTTTTTTTGAATGGTGCCTCATCTCTGTGCTGTGATTGTGCATGTGGATGCTTTGTTGAAAATCTTGCTGGCAGGATCAGTTGCCAAGCAAGATATGTAATCATCGATGACAAAAATTATACCATCATATACAAGAACAAGATATGTTACATTCTCGTTAGAACACGTTTTTTACCATATGCCTATAATGACACGCACAACAATGACAAGGATCATTACAAATTTACAACCTCAGATACGAGAAGAGAGAGGGAACAAGATCCACCACGGCCCAAGCAAGGCCCGAGTATTGGAGGAATCTAATACCTGTGTCCACGTCAAATGTGTCCTGAGATGAGAAGAAGAAAAGCTTCATAGCATAACCTGTCGGCTTATTCTTTTCCGATTTCTTCCCAGTAACCGATCCATTTAGCTTGGGGATGTAGCTGGTTGATTTTATAGGGATGCCCAAGGTGTTTGAGACGACAGGAAGGATCCATTTAGCCAGGGCCTTGCTGCAGTACTTCACTACGAGTATTGTTGGCAAGCCCACGAGCACTCTTCCAAAAAAAGCTGGGATGGTGAGTTGCGGTGTAAATATGTGCGGCACTGCTTCATGGTGGAACTGGTGGTAGGTTTGCTGGACGCCAGCCACCTGACAAATATTGCAAAATTTTGCTCACGAAAGTTATTTACGTAGCTTGTTCCATAACAACAATGAAAAGCTACTTCAGACTTAACAAGTGAAGTTTAACAAAAACCTCAACGACATGTGCAACTTGAAAAAAAAAAAATCTCAACGACATCCATGTTCTGCTTCTTTAAGTTCAAATTGACATGAATCTTCCAGCAGGCCCAAAGCATAAAATGCAAGACTGTTCTTTGATTAACCTTTATTTATGGAAAAACCATAGCATATGGGGGATCACACTACCACGCTGATAAGTGGCATGCCCATGCGATCCCAAACTCCACCTATGCTCATCAAGAGGCAGATTAAATCAGAAAATTTCATTTCAAAGGATAAGACAGTGCAGTCTGCATGCAGTTTCAGTGTGCCAGCAACCTCTATCTACTAGCTGGGAAGATTTCATTAAGAAAGAACGATAATGCATGAGAAGATTTCATCATGGCGATACAGGAGAGATGCACTATAAACAATTTTAGGAAGTTGATACTTCATATTTGGTGCTTCATTGTTGAACAGCAGGACTAGCCATATTCTATTCCCTACACATTCTACTTGCTGTCTCTTTGATCTTGGAATTCAAATGCCTCAAGCTTTTTCCTCTATTTTCTTCCCACCACATGCAACCAGACATGTTCTCACTCTTGTCCATATCCTAAATGACTCTCTGCTTGCCTTTAAAGAACTTACTTGGAGACGTGCATGGCACTAATTCCCAGCTTATCCTTGGCACTATGCGATTGCCGATATGCATTAACAATCTTTTATATTGTCATCATGGATGTGGGAGCAACGTAGATTATCCACTTACCTTATAATTTGTCCATTTTTGTTAGACCATTTTACCCCCTTTTCCATGCTTGTGCAATTAAGTTCAGACCACCTCAACCCCCCAGCTCTCTTTTCCTGTTCCTCCTCTCTTCACTATCCTATTCTCGCTTTTTTGTTCTATGCCATGATAAGTAATGGTCTAAAACCTTTTGCCTTCCCTTCTACAAATAACGAGCAGAAAGATTATGGTAGAGTTAATTAGCTTCCTTCGCTAAATGTATTTTCTTCTATGCATGGAACATGGGTTCACCGATGAGATTTATTTTTCCAATATTTATCAAGGTTAATCAAAATGCCTCCAAGTTTCCATTATTTCTCCTTTCAGATGTTCTCTCGAGTCTCAACAATGTAGGCTTTCATTTCTCCCTATTTCAAAGAAGGATGAGAATGAAACATATAATAGGGCAAAAACATCCCAGTGCGCATGATCTTTGATATATTTTGGTGACAGAAAAAGGCATACAAGCTAATACTATAATCCAAAGTTAATTGGGTGAGTGATTGCTTACTATTCCAAATGCAACACCAGTGAAGGCTGCATGGAACTCAAAGCTTGGAGTTGGAAGTTCTGGAGTCGGATAAGCAAACAGCAATAAAAAACTTAGGACCACCCAGAAGGTCATAACTGCAAGTGAAATAATATATACAGAATGAGAATACAATTCTTGTGAATTTATCTAGATTAAAAGTTTTGATGCTAGATATCCATAATCTCAACCAGATCCCACCTTATGTTAAACAATACTGCTAGTATTTGAACAGGGATCGTGTGTTCATAATATACCTCTTTTGAGCAAGGCGAGGTTAAAGTGAACACAAAATTCATAATTCAAACACTAAGGAATCATCCCCTGTAACCTAAACAATCCCAATCAATTATTAACAATATCCTGAGTCATGATTCAGTAAAAAGATGTGTGTCCTAGAGGGTAGATAATTAGAACTCTCAAACAGCCTTCCTATTTGTCAAAAACTTAATGTCCTTCTCACCAACTTCAGATCTGATGTGCTATTAGGAAATTTCGACTGGCATTCAAAGCCTCACAAGAGTTGATCCCATGGAAATAGGAATTTGTTTCAATTGTGAAAAGACCAGAAGAGGGAAAAGGACTTCAGAATTTTGAAAACATGGAAAGGATGGAAAAGCCTCCTGTGAAGGCTTCGCTTAATCATACTCGCCAAACACACATTTCTTCCACGAATTTGTGACACTTGATTGGTCAGGAAACAATTTAATATTTATAAAAGTAGCTTCTGCAATTAACTCTTAAAAAATTTGAAAACCATGAATGCTAGTACCATGAGATTACATACCATTTTGTCCTGAGACTATGAAACTGTCGACATAATCATGGACAGATAGCCAAAATGCAAGGATTGCAAAACCAATGGCAAGACCAGCTATGATATCGATTACACTGTGCATTCCGAGGTAAATTCTTCCTACCAGGGAATGAAACAAATTTCATTTTGGAAATAAAAACAAGGAAAAACAGATAATATGTCAACTTATGAAAGACAAAAACACTTACCCAAACCAGTGAGGCAGACAATCAAGCAAACGATGGCAAATCCCGCAAATTTCAAAGAGGCATCTTGATTTTGGGTATTGGATAGGACATAGTGCAATAGGTATCTGGCAAATTATTTGAAGAGGGTATATTTAGGACAATAAGAAACATGCTGCAGAATGTTCAGGTGAAAATTCAAAACAATATAATAACCTCATTGGAGTTTTTGAGGAGACAACAACCAACTAATTAATATTATACTCATACAGCTAGAACCTTGACAAAATTCAAAATACGAGAGAGAAAAATAAATCAGCTTTTTACCAATAAGCAAGAATCAGGAGCTTAACCACGGAAGCATACTCACTATTCTTGACTAGGGAAAGAAACAACTTCACTACTTTCTCGGAATATGCAAAAAGTCTAAAAAATTAGCTGCAACTATTCTTCAATTACTAGCATAACAGTAACCGGTATGATGAGTAAATCCTATGACACAGTTCAAAAACCACATAGCAAAGATGATCACAAAAGGAGGAAGATGAATACCCAGATAAACAAATTGTGTTAAGAGTGTGGGAAGAAGGCAATCCATATTCCAAAGCATTCTCCTCCTCATCTTTCGTGGCAGTCATTCTCTTAACAGGAGGACAACTGGGTCTAGGAGCTGATACCACATCCTATAACAAATAAAACATCAACAGCGAACCAATACAATTTATTAAAAAAAAGAAAGAGCCTGTAGCCTTATAGTTCATCTTCAAAATCAAAGAACACAACAGCAGGGGAAATGGCATGGATCAGGTCTGAAAGAAAGCAAACAAGTACCTTAATGCAGTTTCCTGAATAATCGCAGAACGCCATTAATAGGGTCATTTGCCTAGCCAATTTGCCATGTCCACTCTACATGGTAAACCACCCAATTACCACCAAAACTACCATACAAATCCAAAATAAGCACTAGACAAAAAGAAATAAAGCATACCCAGAAGAGCAAAGGAAGAAAAGCAGTGTAGAAAGGCACAGAAACAACACAGGACAATCCAGAGAATAAAGCATCCAAAAATCCATGCTGGTATTTCTGCAAACAAAAGCAAAAAGAGAGAGGGAGGGGAAAAAAACAACAAAAATGAGAGAAAAAAAAGTTAGAATAAAAAGAACACCTCACACACATAATTCAAAACAAAAAAAAAGGGTTCTTTTTATGATGATGAAAATTGATAGAAACCTGGATCTGGAGAATGATAGGAGTTCCAGTGATGACATGGTGAGAAACCCAAGGTTGGACCAAATTTCTAAGTTTTTGAGTGACATTAAGACATGACGATATAAAAATCCATGAAACAATTCCACAAACTGTCAAACCTTGCCATAATGCTATGCTCTCCATTAATTAATCCCTCTCTTAAATTCCCTCAAAAAGAGGGATCAGAGAAAGCAAACAGAAAGGAAAGAAAACAATGGTAGCAGCGGCAACAAAGACCTTGGACTTAGGAGGTCTCAATGTTTACTTTTCTTTGCTTAATTCTTTATTGAAAATAATGCATTTGGGGTTTGTGAATTTTTCCGCGCAAGTAGCCGACAGGGCATTGTTGGATTTGGGTGGCAAAAATACGAACGGCAAACACGGAAAGGAACATTCCACGGAAGCCAAAGTCCAAACGAAAAAAGTTCGATAAAAAGAAAGAAATTAGCAACACTAATAGCAATTTATTGGGTATTAGTGACCGATCCGGTTTAAAATCTGAATCATAGGTTTTGATCGGGTTATCTTGGTTAATTTTAATTTTTTTTATAAATTAAAATGATATTATTTTGATAAAAATAAAAAATAATAATTAATAAATTGCAATTATATTTTTGACCGGATCTTATCGAATTGCTGGACAACCCATTAAATTTTTAATTATCTTTATTTTTTTATAAATCTAGCTAGGTTCCAATCTTAAATCAACTATATCTCAAATTAACCTGTCAGGTTAGATTTTGAAACTATAATATTACTCTGAGAGTGTGCGTAGTTTGTACAGTTTCTCCCGAACACCTTCTTATTAATGTTTCGTTAAAAATTAAACCGTGGTTTTACTCTCACACTCTATTATTGTCAAATTCATTTTGTGGTACTAAGTACTAAATTTATTTATTATTTTTTTAATTATATGTGTTATAGCTTCATTGCACACTATTGCAAAGAAGCTGATCTAATCTGTTTTATTAGTTTAGCTAATTAGGTATCTATTTGGTGCTTTGCTTTTTGCATAATTATTAAGACTTATTAATTCTATTTCTATAAAAAAAATTTATTATTATTTTGTAAAAGATTGACTTAAATTCTCCCACTTTTACTTATATATATATATATATATATATATATATATATATATATATATATATATTTTGTAAATTGTATAGATGATCTAAATAAATAATTTGACATGATGTTATGGAATTATGTGATCAGATTGTGATGTAAATGATAATAAGAAAATCATGAATAAATAAATTGGGGTATGCTTGAGACTATCATGTGTCGATAATGAAAAAAAAAAGGGATTTAAATTTTATATAGATTATTAAGTATTGAAGAACTGGAATGTTAAAAATTAAAAGAAAACTCTATTGAAATCTTATTAAAGTTGAAAAATAAAATTGTGGAAAATGAGATAAATAGTTTAAGATTTATATATTAAAAAATTGCCTTATTTCTTGTATATAAATGCTTGGATGAAACTTAATTGCAAATGAGAAACAAAGAAAACAAGGTCTTTGTATTCAATTATACTCACATTATTCTCCAAGTGATTAAAGCTTGGTTCTAAAAGAAAGACACCATTGAACTAGCAAAGACTTCGAGGCCTAAGAAATAATTAAGATTACAAAGATACTTTATCTCAAATTACTTACGAGAAAATATTGAAGGTTGCAGATGCATGAAATGTCATTCTTCGTAATAATTATATCATTAATTTATATATATATATATATATATATATATATATATATATATATATATATATATAATAGTTCTAACATCTAACTTATGAATGAACAATATAGAATCAAGAGTGCTAGACTAGCTAGGATTCAATATGAGAAATAATATTACTAGAGAAGTTTGTTTAAGAACATACAAAGCTTTGTGATGACATTAGACTTGACTAGGAGAGATGATATGTTAGAAGAGATTGTATGTATACTTCCATACTAAGATCACCGTTTAGGAAGTCACTAGATTTGTAGCCTGTGATATGTTGCGAGCTGGGCAAAGTTTCTTTCACCATAAAAAAAAATGCTAAGGAAAAAAATTCAAATACCTGAGTTATTGGTTTAATTGGTAATTTAAATAATATAATTAAACAAATGCAACAATAATTAAAAAAAAAATAGTTAACCTGAGTTAATCCACAAACCTCATGATCATTGAAACAAGATCAGGATAATTTAATAGAAAGGAAAGAAAACAAGGTAGAAAGATCGATTTTAAATAAATTAAATGTTGAATGACGAAATAAAAATAAATCAATATAAAAAGGACCTAAAAAACAAAAATCAACTCATGTTAGCCTTTGAAGCCGATAACTCTGGTCATGAACTCAAGACTAATCCTATAGAATTAAGACTGTTAAAAATAATAAAACAAATTTTTAAAAAAGATTAAAAAAAACATTAGCTTCTTAAAAGAGAAAAAAAAAAACCAAGCCACCCCGAACAAGCTTTCTAAACTTATCTAATCTTTAAAATTCACAACTTGTGAAATCATTAAACTGGATTCATTCAAGAAGATTAATTCCCAATCAAATTAATTTTGAAATTGCCAAAGAAAAAAATATATAGCAATAAAAAGAATGGGGGATCAAATTTGAAAGAAAACTCATGGAGGATGAATTTTTAATGTTAAAAAAAAACCTAAAAAATAATTCCAAACAAAATAAATAACAATCAAAAAAATAATGACCAAATTTAAAAGATAAAAAAAGGGGCTGAAATTAGAAAAAAAATTGTAATTTTATAGCTTATTAAAAAATTAGTAATAAAAAAATATAAATCAAATCTAAAAGATTAAAAATGAAATAACTGGTGAGATTGAAAAGAAATTGTAATTTCATAGCTTATAAAGAATAAAATAATAATAATAATAAAGATACTATCTTAAAAAGTAGTGTTTGATAATCAGATAACCCTTTACACGCTACGGAACAACGTGGAGGTCATTCACATATACGTGTTATAACAATCCCGATGTGTTTATGTTGAATTTACAATCAAATCAATGTAAAATATCAAAAAAAAAAAAAGTTGCTGGGTAAACGATTTGTTCATTTTGTCTTTAAATGTATTAAAATAACTATATTATATTAAAAAAAAACTTAAAATACAAAAATATTCCTGATTACGTTAGATTATTTTATTCTAGAAGTTGAAAAGGTAACAAAGCATGCAAGGACAAGTTATAATCAGGCAGAATACCATAAGATTATTAATATATATTAGACTTGACTGACTATCAATAATAGAAGAAGGAAGTTAGTTTATTAAATAAATAAATGACAGCTTTCCCTTGAACAAATTCAATTAAAGAAGCTGAGAACAGAAGTAATGCCCTTACGATATGTAACATATTATAACACAAATGTGATCTAAGTAAGGTTTGAATTGGTACAAAGTAAATAAAATATTAATTAAAATATATAATTTTGATGAATTTTGTAATGAATAGTTGAAATATAACAGCTTACTTTTTTGGTCCAATTAATTAAATGAATTTTACCGAATAAAAAACAAATTCTTATAAAACAAAATATAAGAAATGTACTAAATAAATAAGGTTATTGGGAAAAAATTGAACATTCACATCAATTATGTAACAAAATCAATTTAATTGAACACAATTTCAAGATCCTCTATAAAGTGAAATAGACTAATCCATACCCTTTTAGTTCAATGAAGTATTATTTCGTGAAGGTTTCCTAGTTATTAAAATTTAAATTTATAGTGCTTACTAATTATTATAATACTGTTAAATATTAATTAAATATAATTTTATAAATCATGGAATATAAAATTATAAGGAATACTATTTTATGATTAATAATTAAATTAAAATTTAGTAAGTTTAGATTAAAAATAATTATAAAGAGCATATGCATGTATGTATCTTTCTGTGTATAGAAAACAAAAAAAAAAAAAAAAAATAAATTGGATTTCCAAGTGGCTTTCATGTACAAGTTTATCAAATTTGTTTTGTAGTTATCCTCATTTGATTACAATTTTTTATGGAAATCATTGACTATTTTGTAATGATAAAAGTAGAAAATGTTCTTTATGGAAATCATTGAATATTTTATGGTAATCGGAAGGTCAAATGAGGGCCATAGTACTTGTCAATGCTAGTATGATGAGGTCCTTTTCTTGTTCATGTTTTTTTATTGGGAGCGGGCTGGGACGAGGGGCGGAGGAGACGACGGTATTTAGGAGTTTGATCTACTAGTTTCATGCCAGCCCCCCGTAACGCAGCAATATTATTAACTATGGTGGGTGGCTCTTTTGGATAGGGTGGTTTTTGCCAATTCTTTTTTCATTTTCAAGCAAAAAGCAGTCAATTTTATCTGGTAAAAGAGAAGCTAATTGTGAGAATCTCATGTAAAAAATTCAAAAGATCATTATTCAGGGCCGTTTCAATTTTTCACTTTTTAAAGAATAGTACATTTAAAATCAAAATTTCTTTAACTAGCATATAATAGCTTTTTCATGTTTTCATTTTTATTTTTTGTTATAAACAAGTTAGACGAGGAAAAATTTGATATTTTAATTAATATAAAATATTATTTAAATAAAAAAAAGTTAACACGTGCAATGCATACTCCAACGTGTGAGAAGTTTATGCATCATTCGAGCAGCACTTGAGGAGTTGTTTGATAGCCAAACAATGACTTCTATAGCGGCATTAGAATCATCTTGACATCTTGGCGACCCCTCCATCCATGGACAAAATATGTGACCGATGGACCTCTGATCTAACGCTAACAACCTTTTCTTTTTTCTTTTCTTCTTTCTATTCTCCTCGATTTTAACGTTTGACCCTATAATATTTTCACAGCAACCCTTCAATTTTTTTTCCTTCAGATTTTGCCAATGTTCTTTTGATTACTATTGGGCTTCTTTTTTAATTTGCTTTTTATAGGATTTTTCATTAATTTTGAAAATAACATTGTTATCTCAAGTCTTTTTTTTAATTATCATTCTTTGTTAAATTTATTTTTTAAAAATTAAATTAATTTATTAAATATAAGCATAATATGTTCACTTCAAGATATTTTACTAGGTTTGTTTTCTAAATCGTTGATTTGAAGCCGTGTCGTGCAGCCTTTCATATTTGTGTTAGAATCATCTTAAAGAGTTTTCTTGGATGGTGGGTGATGTTAACGATAAAGTAACGATGAGTTTTCAATGAACTTCTCTTCATTCTCTTCCTGAGTGTGATATTAATAGTTTATTTTTATAATTAATTATTATTGATTTATTTATTATTAATATTTTTTAAAAATTATATTATTAAATTAATTAAACTTATTGAAATCATTGAAATGAGTTGCCTATGTCTTGTATCCTATCCCAATAGCAAAGTAAAGAGTGCTACGATGCTCATTATATATAGCATCATTTTGCTAGAATAGCTAGCCAACTAAAAAAGCAACAATACTCTACTTTTTCTCACTCACGCTAGCTAATTATAGCTTAGTATTGGGTTTGGCTGGCACGTGTATGGATGCTCTCACAGCCAGGCTTAAAAAATTCCAACTTTGACTTGTCTTGATATATTTGACGTCATTTTTTTCAATAAAAGAATAAATTAATATTAAGAAGAGAAAAACAGAAAACCTCCAAATCTCTCTCCCCACCTCTCTCTCTGCAATCGTTTTCTCCCCCCTTTTTTCCAATGAAATCCCCCTCTTCCTCCCTCCTCCTCTCCCTTCTCTATATAAGAAATCCACTTGCAAGAAAATCCCGACGGGCTTGGAGTTCATGTAGCTTAGACTGGGCACATAATTCAAGTGTAATCTAAATGGAAATCCAAATATTGTTATAAGCCTTTATAGCCACGAGTCACAACGTGGGCCCACTGGTACCTTGCTAGCCCGATGATCCTCTGTTGGGCCTTGGGGAGACTTGGTCCGTTGGTCGCACGGTGCTCCCAAGGGCGTGCTATCCTCGATTTGAGATTAAGAGAGTCTTAAGGCCTGTTTGAAAGAGTGTTATGGTTGTTTTTTAAAGTATTTTTTTATTTTTTAAAAATTATTTTTAAGATCAGCGTATCAAAATGATTCAAAACATATAAAAAAAAATTTAATTTTTAGCAAAAAAAATTATATTTTTTAAAAACATGGATTGACTCACGTTTTCAAACACACACTTAATGGGCTAACACATCCTAAGGCACTTGCAACCTCAAATTGGATGAGATGCTTTTAGTTAAGTAAACCCCAAGCATATCTTTCACATAAGAACACACCATATTTTAGTCAAATTTTTTCATTTATCATAGACTAACTCGATTAATTTGTGATTCGGGATATGAGATGGAAAATAATCCTATAAAAAAAAGCTGAATAAATCATAAAGCTTAAGGTTTAATAAGTCAATATCAAATGAAAAAAAAATAATTCTAAAAAGATTTTTTATAAAAATACTGAACTCAAACCATGTAAATTACCGAAACTGGTGAATCGGATTATGAGACTAGGAGTACCCTATAAAACACAGACATGAAAGAATTACAAAGCAAAATTTTCAATTATATAAAAATAAAAAACAAACAATGAAGACTAAATCTTGCACCAAAAATAATTGAAAGAAACTAACCAAGGATTAAATTAAAAACAAAATAAATGAAGAAAATGAAAGAAAAAGAGCAATGAAAAAATTGAGAACCAAAATTTGAAAGAAAAATGAATTAAAATTCTGAAGGAAAAGTCAAAAAAATAAAATAAATACAGAGGATAAAAAAATAGCAATCAAAAAAATAAAAATCGGATTAGATACAAAAAATAAATTAAATTAAATGTGAAAGGATGAAATTGAAATTTTTTTAAGAAGCATTAAAATCAAAACAAATATAAATTAAAAAAATAAATATCCAACCCAAAACAAATACAAAGTGAATGATACAACTTAATTTTTAAAGGCCTAACATGAGTACCAAGGCCCAAGAGGAGAAACGAAAAGCAGGAGAAAAAAAATTCATCACCGCCGAACCGTTGCCTGCCTTGCTAAACATGCCTCCCCAGTAGCTACGTCACAACTTTGCGTATCAGATGAGATGACAATTAGGTTTTTTCAGCCATTGTAATTGTCCCCACACGTCCCTGGAATAGCACGAAGGACTCTGACGCGTACGTGACACACCTCAACATATTTTGTTAATTTATTAATATTTTAATAAAATAAATTACAAAAAAGAGCTCAAGAGCATATTGTTATTACAAATTAACTATGGTGCAAAAACAAAAATGCTCTTCAAAGTCATTCTTAAAAATTGAAAAGTTAAAGGTTAAATACATAATTTTACTCTAAAAAAATATAAAGACAAATGAACCTCTCATGCAAGGTTATTTTTCTGATCAGTCAAGGCCTCTAGGGTATAAATGTTATGTTTACTGTGTAAATGAAAAGAAAAAGGCGAAAAAAAACCCTAGACGAAAACTTGCATCACGTGAGGGCCTTTCCCCCTTCCATTTCACGTTGGAGCTATAATCCCACCTATTCTCCTCCATCGTTATATACGCAGGAGAAATAGAGAATTGACTTGTCTTGGAGAATCTCACACAACTATTGGGAATATTGGTAGTGATTATTTTTAAATTATATTTTTTATAAATATATTAAAATAATATATTTTTTTAATTTTTAAAAATTATTTTTAAATATTAGCACATCAAAATATCTGAAAATAAAAAAAAATAAAAAAAATTTAATTTTTTTAAAATACAAAAATAAACATACCAATAATTCACTCCATTAGAAGCATATTACATACTTGTAAATATCGGTAATTGATTTTTGAGTATTATAAAGTAATATAAATAATTTTAGAAGTTTTTAAACTTTGGTGGTTATTTATTGAACTTTTAATGCTATTTTTTATAGTTGTTAAACCCGATCCGAGAGTTAACCCAACCAAAAACCTAGGTCCTAGGTTTTATGGGTCAACCCATAAAACCCAGGTTATTTATGGGGTCAAGTGGTTAAAGAAAGAAATGGAAAGTAAAGCCATTATAAAGAGGTGAAGTGGGACCCAATGTGGCAGGGCATAAGCATGAGAGAGGGTGATGTTATTGGTTGTTGGTTGTTTTGTGCACAGATCTCTTAATTTCATCACCATCTCCTCCTCCCTTTCTGGCTCCTTGACATGCTTTCCCCTGGGGTGAAGCATAGTCCTTGCTCCTTACGCACCCCTGCTCCAAAGCTTAAAAACACCAAACGAATCCTCTCTCTTTTACATCTTTTCCCTGCAAATTCCTCTGGTTCCTACATGCTTGAAAACATTAGCTAGAGAGAGAGTGTGAACCCTAAAAATTTATAATTTAAATATGTTGATGTGTAAACCCTCATGTAAACGTAAGACTGAAAGTGGTAATATTTCAATGAGTGATGAAAACCAAGATTAGAAATAATAGATAAATAATGATATATAATGGAAGGGATGACTTTCATAAAATGAATTTTGGTTTAAAATTCATAAGGACATAGAAACTGGTAACGTGTTTTGATGGATGAAATAATGAGAAAAATGACAATATTTTTAGAAAATAAGTGAGGTAATAAAGAATACATTATAATAAAGGATAGTACAATGAAAAGGGTAGGACTGAAGGTGCAAGCACCGCTTAAAAATCAGTGATGTTATTTTGAAACGATAATAAGCCCGATAAATAAATAAAGGTGGAAATCCTAAAATGAATACATTCTAAAATAATGAAAGTGAATCTTTCATTTGAACTATATTATATGATGTTATTGAATAAGATGTGTTGTGTTGATGATAATGAGTTGGGTTGAGACCCAAGCTGATGGGGTCGTGATTTTGAGTTATGAGATGTGAGATATTAGAAGTGTAAACATAGTATATGTCGATAACTTGGGACCTACCAGTATAGGGGAGACCCTGCCGAAATTTTGGTAGAAATTTGGTGGAACCTGTATATCACAAAAAAAAAAAAATTTACCTGAAAATTTTCAAAATATCGCTAAAAAGAATGTAGAAAAAGCGGGGTTGTTACAGAGAGAGAGATGTTAAAGACTTGACGGTGATAATAAAGCCTGTGGTGCTGGTACTGTACCTATTGCCTCTCTCTCTCTTGAAACTTCGAGTTTAGTCCCGTTTAGCCTTCAATTTTCTTCAGGTTATAGTCATCAATTGTCAGGCTAGAAGGAAGAGATGGAACCCAACACCAACCCTCGAGATCTCCAAACCTAGATCAACCTGCAATCATCTCAAGCGAACCACCTCCAAAACGCCGGTCTCGTCCGGGTTGACCGGGTTTTGCCGGGTTGTTGCACTGGCCGGGTTTTTAACAAACTCGGACCGGTCTACCACTGGGTCCCGGGTCGACTTGCCGGGCCGGTTCGGGTTTAATAACTATGTTATTTTCTCTCTCATAATATCTCACTAATTAATTTTAATGTATTCTCATGTATTTTATTACATGGATGATATTGTTCATTATTTTTTATATGATCAAGAACGTTAAAAACAAATGGAAGAATGTAACGAGAGTGAGCAGTACATATGACTTATATATCTTTTTAAAATCTATACAAAAAAATCATGATATAACTAGCTTGTTTGGAAGTGTGGTTATGATTGTTTTTTAAAGTGTTTTTTATTTAGATATATAAAAAATATTAATTTAAAATAAAAAAAATTCAATTTTTTTTAAAAATACAAAAACAAACAAGAACATGATCACCTCTAAACCTCTTTAAAATCCATACAAAAAACACCATGATATTAAAAAGTTCAAGCTCGAGCTAAATTTTTAGTACATGTGTTTTTACTGGTTCAAATGTCCATCATCTTGGTGATCAAAATCAAGTTTCAGATTTTAAAATTTTAAAATTTTAATTTTCAACCAGTTTTAACTCAAAAACATAATAGAAAGATTAATAATTCTATTTTCATATCTAAAACACTTTTTAATTAGACTAGATACCTAAAATCAAACCAAATAAAAAAAAATAGATTATAATCTACCTTTTCTAACATGATTAAAGGTTAAAATCACTTATATCGGATTCCCTCCTCCAAGACAAACTTATCGATGCCAAAATTAATTTTTTATTATGGTCAGAAGCTTTTTATCTCCTCTCCCTTTCCTACCAGTCCTATGTAAAATCACAATGATCAAAACGTGAGAAAATTAAAATTTAGTACTAAAACACAAATACCAAGAACCACATGAATCAAATATGAAAATTCTAACAAATTGAGGGATCAAAACATATTTTTTTTCCTCGTAAAACATAGGCGCTGCAATGAATGACATTTTATTGTAATATTAATTGGAGTTATTATAATTGAATCTAATATGCAAAATTATTATAAAAAAAATTTATCGGGAATATTCAATGAAAGTAAAATATTATTTTATTATAAATAAGTTCTTACATAATTTTCTTAGATTAATTGTTTTTCCTACAATCGCATAAAACTTATTAAGTCATTAAGTTTTTTTTTTTATTGAAACTTGTTTTTCAAATCCTAATAAGTTTTTAATTAAAAAATAATATTTCTGATAAAAAAAAAGTGATGCACGAATAAGTAAAGGGAGTTCGGATTAAAGAGATAATTTTTTTACTTCTTAATTGAAATTATTAAAAAAATTCTGAATATTTATTTTAATTACTTTTTAGTTTTTTTTTTTAAAAAAACAAGTTGCTAATAAGTAAAAAAAATATTTTCTTCAACAAAAAAAATACATGAATAAAAAAATAAAAATTTTCTAACAAAATATATTCTCTCAGAATTTAAATTATTATTTTTCTTATAAATATCTATTTTAATTACTATAAAATTCAATAAAATTAGATTTCGAAAACTGACTCGCGCATCTATTTTAAACTTGAAGGGAAAGTCTATAGCGCTGAGTGGTTCCCTTCGCTGCGATGAGGTACATGCTAAGTACATTCTCTGCTTGCATTTATGGATGCTGTTTTGAACCTTTGATGTGGTTGCATGTTTGCCCATGGAGCAGCACTCCCGAGTGATCTAGCCACTGTTCTTATTCTATGATAGCAAAGTTAAAATAACCTGATAAAAAAAATATAAAGAATTATAAAATTTAAAAAAATTATAATAATTTTTTAAATTTATAATTCGGGTTATTAGATTCAAAACATTCAATCTGAATAAAATATGAAATCTAATTCTTAATTAATTAAATATTGAATGATGAAATTGAAAAAAATTAATTATATAAAAGGATTAAGAGAAATAGCAATTAAAAGAATAAAAAAATTAAAAATTAAAAAATATTTTATAATTAATTAAAGAGTAAAATAAAAAAGAAAAATTAATTTAGTAAAAGGACCCAAAAAAGTCAAAAGAATGAGAGTCAAAATTGACATAATAAATACAAACAATATTTTGATTGAATGATGAAATAAAAAAGATTAATAAATTCTACAAAATAGACAAGAGAAAAATCAGAAATCAAAATAATGAGGACCAAATTGAAAAATATAATGTCATCAATTTGAATTGAAGAATGAAATTAAAAAATAATAAAACTTTTACAAAAGGATCGAAGCAAGAAATTAAAAATACAAAGAATGAAGACCAAATTGAAGAATATATTATTATGTAAATTGGGATTGAATGATGAAATTAAAAGCAAATAAAACTTCTACAAAAGAGCTAAGACAAAAAATCAAAAATCAAAAAAATAAGGACTAAAATTAAAATATCAACAATTAAGAGGATTAAGCTGTAATGTTTTAAGGGATAAGAGACATGCACTACATCAACAAAAAAAGAACAAACGATGCTTCCAACAACATGGTGAAAGGGTATTTTTGAATGCGGGGAGGCGTCGTATGCATCGCCAAAAGGGTGCGACACCTTCCACATGCTTATCCTTTTTTGTTTTCTTTTTTATTTATTTATTTAGTCAAATATTAAAGTGTTCTTGAGCTGATTTTATAATTGAAAAAAAAACATTCTGCAAAGACCAAGAAGCTCCTACTTTAGGTTTAAAATATTTACTTTGAAAGGTATTTTTATCGTTTCACTGTACATTTTAATTGTTTATTATTTTTTATATTTGTTCAAATATCAAATTTACCCTTATAATAATGAAAAAACCATTATAAAAAATACTCAAATACCCTTTGATGCCAATTTTTTTTTTCAAGGATATCTTGGTTGTTTTAATGTATAACTAAAGGAAAAGACTCATTTGTCCTACTGAATTTTATAATAATTAATAGTTCCTGGAAAAAGATTTTAATGTTCTTGAAAATTAGTATTAAATTGTTTTTTAATGGAGAAGCAAAATGATAGTTATACTAGAAAGGGAACAAAGCAAACAAGTTCAAAGCTAAGTAATTTTTCAAGGCCAATTAGATTTCGTTAATAATGGATAATGTGGATATTGGAAAGGACACAGCAAATTTCAATATGCTGTTTGGTTTACAGTGATGATCTTACATGTAAAAAGGAACAGTATACCTCCCTTTCATGATACTCTCCGTTTCAAAAGAAAAAAAAAAGGAATGCTAAGAAGCTTATTATTACAATTAGTTGCCGTGAGTGCTTGACAAGGTTTTGACAAGGTTACATGGTATTCAGCTACACATTCCTCTCCCCTTCATGACATGCCTCCTCAAGCCTGGGATATGAACATTTGTAATATAATCTCTCCAGTCAATACTTCCCACGTCGAATCCGAATATCCCCTTCTCGTTTTCTGACATTCTCTCCATCAGTTTCTGAGTATTGCTATTATCAAACCTGCATTTATACATTTGTTTTTTGTTTTCAAATCGATAAATCTTTGAGGTAGAGAGTTTCTGTAATGTCTATGAGGGTAAAGCAAAGTGAATGGCTCATATATATCCTTACCTTCCACCATAGAAAGTGTATGGCTCATATATACTGGCCAGGTACTTGGCTTGTTCCACTGATTTTCTGCATATGTTTTCATGTTTTTGTGACAACTTCCTGTCCGATGTGGCCATTCCCGCTAGCCGACTTCGCTGGGTGACATATCTCCAAAGATGAGCAGAGAACTCTTCCATGGAGCTGAAGAGCTTCATTGATGGAACATGGATTGGTCGGCCATTTGAGTCCATGTATGGAGAGGAATTGTAGTGTTCATGGAGCAACGTAGCCAGGTCCTGGAAAACAAGTGGATTTACAACAGATGAAGCGATTTGGTAGACATTGATGTCTGGTTTTTGCTCCATTCCATGCCAAGCCATTGCTGCCAATGTTGCATTAACCACCATATCTGCTGGAACCTTCAACCGACAATTTTGACAAAGCAGCAACTCTCCGTGAGTACTTTCAATAACCCATCACAAAAACAGGAAGAAAAAAAAAACCCTAATGTCTGGCCACCTTTGATTTCATTTACCAAATAGGCAAGTCATTTGTAAAACTTAAAATAACCTTAATCATTTTGAGTTTCTGAATTGTTTGCCATGATCACATGAACTAAACTGTCGACCCAGGCCGATAAGAGAAACAGAGGATTAATTGTGAGATTGAGTGCTAATTACCACATCAAGGACCCCATTTGGGTCTACTAAAAAACCTGTGAGCTGCCCTTTCCCGTAGTACAAAACAATAGGATCCATCATCCTGAGACGAAATGTCGAAGAGAATGAATGAGACAATTAGCTCAGAATTTTAAACATTGAAGCATTCAAATTGATGTGGTGCTAATGGGTTGAATAAGGCTACCTATTCCCTTCCATCCATCCAGGGAATGGCTCTTTGCAAGTGCTCTCAATAACACTAGGTCGAATGACGACAACTGGTATGTCTCCTCTCATGTTATCAACCACCATTTCCCCCATAGCCTTGGTGAATACGTAAGTGTCTTGCCACCCATATTTTCTTGCCCTGTTTTGGTGTCAACTATCATACTTCAAGTCGCAATTTATTCATTTCAACTTACCATTTATCCAATGATTAGATGGCCGATGGAGTTTATATTCTCCTTTCAAAAATTGAAGAGAGAAAAAAAAAAAAACAAGAAGATGGAATCGTTCACCTTTCTAAACCCAACTCTTTCATCTTTTGAGCCACTTCATTTTCTTGAAAAGCTTCCTTGGAATCCAAGGCCAGATTCATTTCATGCTCGATATCCAATGCGGGTGCAAATCTTGGCGTGCTCTCAGAGATGATTAAGTTTTCCCTTGCTATACAGTCTCCAAAAAGGAATGGCTTCTCCATAATTCTTCCTTGTCTTTGTCCATTAACATAAGCTGTAACAAAAAGAAAACCGAAATGGAACAAATTCTGGAAATTGGAAGCTCAGAATATTACTTGTCAAACACAAAATGAAAGGCTATGCAAGAAATTTAGATTCTTTAGGCAGGCAAGGCCATTAAGGATTGTCCAATTCATAATTAGAAATCCCTTCTGAAAAACAAATTTAGTACTTGACCTGTTGATACTTGTAAGAAAAGCTTGAGTTTCGGGCACTTCTTTGCAAAGCTCATGAGGTGGCAAGTTCCTCGTGTGTTGACATCAATAGCAACATCATACCTGCATTTCCACAGCGTCACAATGCAATAGCGGAATATATATATATATATATCTTGAAAGCATATGGTAGTATTAGACAAGATTATATTGTAGAAATGGAAGGAGGCCATAACCTTTCGTCAAAAGTTGTATTGGCTGCTGAATTGACGATTATGTCAACTTCATTAGCGATCTTGTCAGCTAAATCTTCTTCTAACCCGAGATTGGATTCGCAGACATTTCCTACCACGGGGACTAGTTTGTTCAACATGAAAGATTGGTAGGATTTTCCATGGGTTTGTCTGAGACACTTGAATAGCTCTGCGTTTATTATCTAATTACAAACCATAAATTAAATTCTGATTCACCATTTGGAAAAGAGCCTTTGCAATTTGATGAAAAAGTTGGTGACCATTAGGAGGCATTTCCTGATCAAGAGGAACATACCTCGTTTTTCAATCTTGTAATTGCAGCTTCCTTGCTTTCTGCCTTAATCAGAACATATATCTTGCCCACATCAGGCATGGTCCTTAAAATCTTCTCAATAAGAACTGCAAGTTTTAGCATAAGCTACATTTTGATTATCATCAAAAGAAGAAAAAATTGAGGGCAAAGAATAATTTAATTATAACACTATACCTTTGGCTAGAAAGCCAGTTGCACCACTAATGAAGAGCCCTTTCCCTCTAAGAAATTTGACAATGCCAATACCATCTTGCATCTCCAACAAAGAAGAGCTAGTTGGTACACCATAAGGCACAAAGTCCTCAACAGCAATTTCAGGTTGCCCTTTTTCATTTGGAGACAAAACCAAGCTTCCTGCATCCCTAACAGAAGCAATATGCTCCTGATCACTAACCACTGCTGATCTTTCTGTTAAAACAGAAGGAAACCCACTAGACCTTATCGCCTTTCCTCCACCACCTTGGCAATAAACAACAACGTTCCTCTTCCTCCACCTCAAAAAGCACCAGTCGCACTTACTGGACACTCTTATCAGTTTATTGGATGCGGGTAAAGGAGAATTGAGGAACATGGACCCCATTTTTTCTGATCAAGTAACAAGAGAATTTGAGGTGGACAAGTAAAGGTGACAAACTAAAGATGTTTTGCAGTTAAAGAAATGGTTGGCTTGAAACCTTAGCTAATATCTATCAAAGCAAGAACAGAAAGAAAAACTAGTAAACTAACTAAGCTCTATAACATAAAGATGGCATACGTTTTGGCTTGGTTTGGTTCAAGGGAAAAGGAGAAGAGGGTTAGGTATATATATTTCAATAACAGTGTTTTTATAGGAGAAATTCTCCACGAGAGCTCTCTTTTTGCCACCCCTTCACATCTACCACCATTGGACTAAGATGGCGGGAGTCCTCTTTGATCCCTCATTTAATTAGTAATTCTTGTTCAGAAAATGTAGTTTTGCATTAATGTTGTTTTGGTTAAAGTTGGTCATAATTAAGTTCTTTATGAAAGAAAATAAAGAGAGGAAAGGGTGTGTATATGGGCAGTGAACAAGTGCTAGGCTTAGATTAGACCTACCATTGAAATTTTTGAGTTTTTTTTCTTCATTATACCTTCTAATCCAAGTCCTTGATGGTTAAATTAATGGTTGAATACGAAAATCTCAATATTATGGAAATTGTATTGAGCATATATAGGTCCACTACATTTGATATATTTGTTTAGTTCTATAGACCATAAACAACGGGCAAAGGCTAGACCGCTGGATTGTTGACTAGTTTGCCAGATTTTCCTATGAACAGTCAAGCCCAACCCATAAAATTCCAGTCGTATAACTGAATTTCAGGCATGATCTATGGCAAAGGTGTTATTATTATAAACAATCCTCGTGAGTTCAGTAGGGTGGGCATAGTATTATTTATTCCTTGTCACGGATCAATATGATTTTCCAATCAGTGACTAAGATTTCTAGATTTGAGAAAAATAATCAATAATATCAATGAAGAAAATACTGCGTAAAATAAACTGCAGGCTTGCATACCACAAATTGACTATGAATAGTCAAGCTTCCACAAAAACTCTAGTTACCACAAAATCCATTAAAAGTGAATTAATCATCATCATTTTATAAATTAACAAAGTTTTCCTTTATAATCCAGCCTAGCATATGCCAAGAAACGGGATAACTTGCCACAATCATGATTGTACATGGACGGAAGCATGTACACAGCATTTCCAGCAGCAGCAGCAGCTTCAGTTTCTATACAGGCAGCAGCTGATGACAGAAGATCATCAGATGATCCTGCTGCCAACTCAATACAAATGCATATATATGAATGCGTGCCAGTACACTGTTGTACCATTGCTTGGTTAGAACTTATAATGTCAAAGACAACTTCTCAATCAAAAGCTACAAGAACACGGCCGGTTAAGTTAAAAGATAGCGATACACTATCCAGGATACAAGCCATCTGTTCAACTGAAATACTGGCCTTCGCAAAGTCATTCCTCAGCAAAGCAATGCCCTCTTCCATCTAACAATCTTCACACAACTGAATTGTAGTTATATCATCAACAAAGGGAACAGAGTAAAATATACCTACCTAGTTATTATGAATCAGAAATCATATTTGAAATCAAAATCATTGTTAACTTTTCTATTTGCTTTGTATAGAGTTATTATAATCTCACAACCTAGCATGCGGATTGGTAGGTTAATCTAGTTTGACCCGAATCAATCCAATATATTGTTATCTTAATATTTATAAAATAAATATTATCTTCAATATTTATTTTGAGTCAAACTATATTTTTAGTACTAGTCATCCGAGTTGTTTTTTGATCGGTCAAATAGGCTTGGTCACATGAGGTCAATCCACACATAATTTGAAAATATTTTCAATTAAAAAAAATATTAGCAATCCCTAAATTTTTTTATGTTAAAAAAGCTTTTGATGTAAGCCGCAATATAGAATGGACTAATAAACATTATTTATTGAAATAATATTATGATAAATATGCTCCTAGCCCAAAAAACCAATGAGCTAGCATTTGGATGTAGGATAGCCTTTTTACCATGATCAATGTTAATTTTAAATTGTTTTTTTTTGGGGGGGGGGGGGGGTGTGTTTTTAAATTTTTTTAGAGTAATTAAATTACTTAAATATCTCGGGAAGAAAAAAAACGGTGGCTTAAGCCAGGATCTTTTATGTCTTTTTTTTATTTTTTATTAAAGTTAAATTATTTAATTACCCTTGGGTTCAAAATTAACAAAATCATCCTCCATGGATGTTTTGTTTTTTTTCATCATGGTTTCTTTGTTAATATCAAGTTAATTCAATCGTTTTTGTATATCAATAAATGTTTAATATTTAAAAAAAATTATTGACACGTGCAGGGTCGTTTCAGTCATCAAAAGTCACCTTTCGTGAAGGCATTAGAAAAGTTTTATCATCTCCTCCATGATAAGGCAACGCGTGCACCAAACACACCTCCAGTTTAGTGTTTGCGATCATTTTTTTCTTTGCCACCTTCTCTCTCTCCACATTGAATTTCAAATCGGCCCCTTTAAAATCTTAGACCGACCCCATCAATTTTTTTTTCCGTAACATTTAGTCTTTGTCATTTTGATTACTATTTCTTTTATTTTAAATAATCTATAAATTCAATTTTTTTTATTTCACCCCCTTCCTTTTCTTTATCTTTCAAATTTGATCATTATTCTTTTGATTACTATTTGTTTTGTTTGTGATAATTTTTATTTTTATTTTTACAATTTCATCCTTCATGGAGTTTTTTCCTAACAAATTTGATCTTCATTTAATTGTTTTTTTTCTTTGGAAATTTTTTTAAATTGATTTTTTTTCATGATTTCAACATTCAAAATGAAATTAGTTGGAAATTAAACTTATTGATTCAAACTGAGTCAAGGATTTCACTTGTTGCGAGTTTTAGAGATTAAATCAAGTTTAGGAGGTTTGCGCTAGGTTTGCATGGTTTTTTTATTTGTTTTTTTGTTTAAGTTTTTTTTTTAATCTCATCCTTCAACATTTATTCAATTGGAGTCTAGGTTCTGTTTTTTATTAATTTATTTTCTTTCTGTAGAATTTTTTATTGGTCTTGAAAATGACCCTAGTTATCTCGAGTTTTCTTATTTGTCGTTCTTTTGGATTTTTTAACTAATTCTTTAAATATGTGTTTTTTTTTATCTAATTCCATCCTTAAATCTTTGGAATAATTTTTTAAATTTTTTTTTAAAATTAAAATTATTTTGCAACTCCATCCCATTTTAATTTCTTTATTTTTTTAAATTTAGTCCTCATTTTTTATTGTTATTTGTTTTACATGAGATAAATTTTTATTTTTTTTTAATTTCATCCTCTTTGAGTTTTTTTCTTGTCAAATTTGATCCTCGTTCTTTTTATTACTATATTTTTGTTTTGGCATATTTTTTAAATTGATATTTTTTCTGATTTTATCATTTGATATTATATTGGTTGTGAATTGAGCTTCTTGTCTTAACCTAGGTCTACAATGTCACGAGCTTTAGGTTTTAAAAATTAATTCAAGTTTGGAAGGTTCGTCTAAATTTGCTTGGATTTTTTTTTTCTTTAAGTTCATGTTTTTAAGTTTCATCTTTCAACATTTATTCAATTGAAGATCGGGCTCTATTATTTTTATTTTTTTATAATATTTTTCATTGATTTTGAAAATGATCTGGATTTTCTTAGGTTTTATTTATTTGTTGTTCTTTGTTGGATATAATTTGGTTAATTAATATAAAACTAATTGGGAATTGAGCTTTTTGATTAAGCTCGGGTCCAGGGTTTAATGGGTTGTGAATTCGAGACCTTAACCCAGGTTTAGATGGTTGTCCGGGCTTGTTTGGTTTTTTTTAAGCTAATATTTATTTTTTAATTTCATCATTCAACATTCATCATTTATATCATTCGCATTTAGCCTCTGTTTTTTCTTTATCTGCCTTCTATATGATGTTTTGTGAATTTTTAAAATGACTCAGGTTGTTTTAAGTCTTTTTATTTGTTATTTTTTGTTGCATTTACTTTTGCAAGTTTTCTAAATTGATATATTTTTTTATTTTATTCTTCAACATTGTATTTGTTGGGAATTCTTTTTCTTTTTTTGTTACATTCTTCAAGGTTGAGGGTTTTTTATATTAGGCTTCGTGATTTTCTCCGATTTTCTTTCTATTCATCTATCTCAATCACATCGCTTAAACCACGAGTTTTGCGAGTTGACCTAGGTTGGCTTGATTTGTTTTAGGGTCACTCTTTTTAAATTTAATATTTTTGTGCTCCGTCCTTCGGCATTAGGTTGTTTTGGAATTGAGTTGTGTGTTGTTTTCTAGTTTTCTTCTATTTGGTTGTCCCATTCGCATGATTTGGATCACAGAGTTTGGTATGATTGGTTTTTTTCGATTCTTGTTTTTTAAATTTCATTCTCTAACTTTTTTTGAATTTTTTTATTTTATTTTTTTATCATAGTTACATGATCTGACTTGCATATTTTGCATGCTCAATCAAGTTTTATTTTTTAATTTTTTTTAAGACATACTTATGTTACTCAAATATTTTTTTTACTAATAAAAAAATATTTTAACTCACGATATAACACAAGCCAACAAATCTAGTATGTATGACCAACAAAAGGAGAGAGAGCACGAATAAATGCAAACTATTTGGTCTCCAGAGACTTCGCGTGTTTAGGAGTATGGTTGTTGTTATTTTTCACTCGAAAATATATCAAAATAATATTTTTATTATTATTATTTTAAAAAAATTTATATCAGCGCATCAAAATGATCAAAAAACACCAAAAAATATTAATTTAAAGTAAAGAAAAAAATAAAATAAAATTTAAATTTTTTCAAAAGCGTTTTTGAAACGCAAAAACCCAACAATTAATTTGATTCAAAATTGTTTTTTCCATAGAATATAATTTATTATTTATTTTATTACATGTCATATTAATTTGTGCTAATTACATGGGTTTGATTTTTTTTTTCTTGTGATATCAATATGAATTATTACTGTGAATTGGGTTTATAATTGATAACCTAATGTTCTATATATATTGATTATCTATTATAGATGAGGGTTTCTAAGCGACCCTGCTGAAAATAAGAGCTCAAGTACATAAAAAACAAAAACGAGGACTCTCCGTCGAGCGAATATGTATACAATTGTTGGTGTGACTTACAGTCTGCGTGACAAGAACATTCATTACCGGTGGACCTGGATATCGAGTTCTCCTTCAAGGAAACAAAACGTTTGCTTTAAAAGTACGTTACACGTTATGTATGTAAACACATAATAAAAATCATCTCTGCTATGCTAGTCGGAGTTAAAGTGTATATATAAACCACACTTGCAGAAGTATTTGGCTCTGCCATGGCGTAAAAGATGATGATCATCATTGTAATGGCGATCTCCAATCAAGATTCTCCTCCGGATAATCCTTCTGAACTTCTTTAGGAGGAATGAAACAGTCCATGGAGAGTCCAGGTACATCAAATGCAAGATCATCGATTGTCCATGTCTCCTCCATCCGTGTGATCGAAAGACCTTCCTTCAAGTTATCCCCAAACCTTGAGATCATTACACTTGATTGACCACCATGTGCTATCATCACACCCTCCACTGCCCGATAGTCTTCTATTTTTGTTGCCATTGTGGTTTCCCAGTATGTGGGGTAGGTTCCTGGAGACTGAATTCTGGTTAAGTACGAGTCTTCTAGATACACCAGGAGGCCATTTTTTTGGCTAAAGTAGCCAAATATTACGTGCTTGATCATCTCTGCTGAGCTATCGCTTCGGTCAGCAAGGTCTGCTTGATCAGCAGACAATTTCAGTACAAAACAATCCATGCCTGAGATACACTTCTCTCCCATGTATTGTGATGGAGAGAATACAGCTGATATTGCCATAGGATCTAGTCCCTGCATGAGTTTTTCCATCTTGAACGTCAACAAGTTGGGAATTTTATGACGCTTTATATATATATATATATATATATATATATATGGTGTTTTAATTACCAATATATACAAGTAATGCATTAACTTTTAATCTAGAGAATTGAAAGCTAAGAATAAATACTTTCAAACGGTAACAGTCAACAATATGAATCTCATAAACGGTTCGAACCATTTAACTATATCTGCTCCAAGTTACACTCAAAACTTCAAGTAAGAGGCCATCAGCTCTTAAATGACTGTCTTAGGAGGAAGAATTTTGAATACAACCCTAGCCTTCATGCATTTACTTAGCTATGTTAATACTAGAACATGAACTACGTTTCTTTTTAGATTCCAAGGAAAAAAAAAATGATGAAGAAAATGGGTACTCGTACTGTTTCCATGATGATCTCAAATGAATCACGTGCAGGGTGTTCGTTGGTGCCTGCAGCTTGAGCATCATTGTCAAAACCTACCGGTGTCTATATATCGTCAATAAACAGCTAGCATTGGTTTCGTTTCTGACAAAATATGATTTAACCGACTTCATTATTTGACAAAGGGGAACCAAGATCCGGCATCTTGGGGTGGTTGGATCTTGATTCTGGTAAAATTAGCAATGATATTGAACAGAGGCAATCTATAATCATCTAGTCGCATATATGCTGCACATGAATAGGGACGCTCTCTGTCTGATAACATCCACATGATTTTATGAAGAAAATCACATAAAATAATAAACTGAAGTAATTAACACAGGATTACTGTACTCTTTTTCATCAAGCAATTCAATGTGTTCACAATGGTTTTTTCATATTTTTTTAAATTGTAATTTTAAGATTTAAACGTAAATGAAAATATTTAAACCTGGGATAAAATAAAGTGAAAATTAATTTCAAAAATCATACATGAAATCTAATGTCACCACTCATATTTATATGGTTGCCGTATGATATCTTCATAAACAAAGACAATATTATAGCCAGGATCGAACTGGTCTTCCTAAAGATATATAGTCACGAGCCAAGATTCAAAGTTAGGTCACAATTTATTAATAAATAGCCAAAAGGGCATCGATAATTATTACTCTTATTTACTACCGGTTAGCTAGACATGCAAAGCAAAAATGAAATAACTCTTGATTAGGACCACTTGCCTGAAGCGCTCGGCGTAGAGGCCGAACTCCACCTTTCGCAGCATGAGAGCCAAGCCAAGGAGTGTGGCGCCAGGCCACATTGCCATCACTACCAGCTACAACTTTATGGCCATCAACGACCAGCTCAATTAGCCACTTGTTAGGGGCCATTTGCCACATTACAAAGCACCCTTTTTGCGCAGCTGTAGTGACTCCAGCCATAGGTGAGCCACCAAGCTCATCAACCATGGCCATTGTAACCTTTCCTGTAGCAAAAATATTCTTCACTTTGCCTTGTAGTTTTCGGCAACCGGTTGCTGCAGTGAAGTGTTGTATAATGTATTGAGCTGAGGAGGATACCTGTTGATTAAAGACATTAATTTGTTATGGTTGTCGCTAGTTAGTCTAAATTAATAATTATCAAGTTTATTTAAACTTGCACCAAATATGCACTTGTATATTAAATGTTTCCTTTTATTTCTTGATTTGTTTTTTCAATATAGCATATCTCAAAAAAAAAAACCCTTCAAAATTTTTGAGTGACGTAGTATTTAAAAAAAAACACTTGTTTTTTCATGAAAAAAATTGATTTATAATTTTAATTGGAAAAAACTCTCATACTTGAGAAATACACAGGATTTTATACTTTATTTATTTAAAATAAATCATATGCATTGATGGATAGCCATAGTAAAAATACATGATATATATATATTGAAAAAATAGAAATAATATAGTAAAATGAAAATAGAAAATAGATTTTTAATTAGTTAATGTGGCTAAATTATTGGAGTGTTTCCATTTTATATAGACGTAGACGAAGACCAGCTTATTAATATAAAATAAATCCTAATTCTTATTTAGGTTGCTGGGTAGACTAAAACCACATCAATAATGGCTGTGCATGTCATTAATTTCTACATTTCCTTGACCACCCTATTTAATTTTACCACTGTCAATTAATTATTAACCCACTTTTTTATTATTCCTTGACCCACTTTTAATTAAATCATTAATTCTCACAAAAAGTCATCCAAACGTAATTAAATAATTAACTATCGGCTTAAACCCTAATACTTTTCCACATGTACTTGATAGCTATATTCATTACTTGACCCAGAAAATGCTGGGCGTAGTGTCCTTTCTAAGTTATTGTTGAGATGGCAGTGGTCCCACGGACACTGGGCCTGAACTTTTTCTCTCTTTTTTTTCTTTCGTTCTGATTCTTCTTCCATTGGCCTAGTGCTTGGTGGGGACTTTGAGGAATCTCAGTGGAGAGCCAGTGAGGGCACTGATCATCCACAAACCAAAACATCACCATTCATTGGTTACTTTCCATAGGCCCAGTGATTCCAACTTTGGTTACTTAGGCTTGGAACTCCTAAACAGCAAGAACAAAGCGAAAGGACCAAGAACAAATCTAGAAAACCGATCGATTACAAATTCTTTGAGAATATATAGAGCAAAAAATCTAGAGAAACCAGATATTACTACACGTTCCTTGAAAGAGTGCACCAAGAGATCAAAATGGGCTAGATTTACTTCCTTATATGCCAAAGAAATCTAAAAAAACATAGTTTTACACATTCGCGTGCATGACATACCTCATTGACTGGCGATTTAGAATGGATGGAGACGGGAAAGAGAGGGCAGCCAAGAACACTTAAGAGGACTTTAAGGTCAGATCTTTTGTTGAAAACAAGATGGAAATGAGTCTTGAGCCAGTTTCTCCATGAGTGAACTTTCTTCTTTGAACAGTTTGTGCTGTACTCTTCATCTTCGTTTATGGGTTCTTCCGATAATGGTGCAAGACGACTCATTTGCTCTCCTTCTTCTCGTTTCTTTACGGGGGGGGGGGGGAGAGAGATGTGAGAGCGGTGGTTATTATGAAGGAGAATTGGAAAGACGAGAGGAAGTTTACTTAAAGGCAGTCTTTCTTGAAGTATCACCTTTATGCACACGCTGTTTTGGTGCGTGTTGCTCAATTCTTTTAATTCTGGGATAAAATAAAGAATTAAGTATGAAAAAATGAGGCCCCCGGAGAAGAATAATTAGAAGAGAAACACGTGGGACACTAACAATAACATTAACCAGGAAATTAAAATGAAGTGATTTTTTTAAAGTGGTTTTTATTTAAAAATATATTAAATAATATTTATTTTATTTTTTAAATTTTATTTTTGATATTAATATATTAAAATGATTTGATAATATCAAAATAAAAAAAAAAGGGTCATCATGAACTGGTTGAATTTGCATACGCTAGCTATATATAAAAAAATAATTAAGGTAGCTTCTTATCTTGGTTATATTAGCTACATTAATTAATATTTAATGTAAGTTTTTCTGTCAACACTCGCTGACGTTGGTTAAGTCAAGATGTATGGAAATCGGATTTTCGATTTGGATAATAAAGCCACCTAGTTATGTCTGAACTACTTTTGTCTTTAATCGATTGCATTGCTTCATATGCAACTAACTCATTAACTAGATCACTTGCTTACAAAAGGAGATTATGAAAAGGAACGACATTCGCTCCTATAGTTCTAGCATACTAAATTTGAATTATTATCTATTAAGGATTTCTACTTGTGTGCAAGTGAAAAGATTTAGATATTGTCGTCTGTCATTACGTTCAATCATGTTTTTTAAAATTTAAATTCTTTTTTAATGTTTTTTATTTATTATTTTTATGTTCTAATATCAAAAACTGAAAGGAAAAATTAGAAAAATCTTATTCTAATATTTTTATTTTTTATTGTTTTTGATTTGCTATATCAAAAACTAAAATATTTTGGATAGTTTTGATAAAAAAAATCAGTTTGAAACACGTAAATGATGACCACTCCGAAGAAAAAGCAAAGACGTGGATGGTGCATTCCTCTTTGTTGTTTTCCATGGGGTGCCTGAATTAAAGATATGTCCTTTGAATTGTCGTCATCATATATTGTTTGGTGTACATTTCCCCCCCTTGACTAGATATTTACAACTTCTTTTATGGGATTTCAAGCAGTGTTGAAGCTAGGGGTTAGGGAAGAGAGACAATCTCCCCCTCCTAAATTTTCATGCTTCCCACTTTAGTCCTTATACTTTTAATCGTGCATTTTCAAACAAAAAAAAAACACTTCAAAAGATTAATTCTTATTTCTAGTTTGTTATACATTAATTTAGGGAAACGAAGGATTGAACACAAAGTTGTGCTCGAGAGACAATGGAATGAGTATAGTTAGAAGATGGATAATGATTTTGTGCTAGGAGTTTAATTGAATTGAATATCAAACGTTCGACTAAAATTAATTTCCATCAATGGACTTGTAATTCATTGGTAATCTTGTAAAATACTAGGAGTGAGGATTCAATTTAGAGATGACAATTTTATTCAAATATGTTGTATATCGATCCAAACTAACTAGAATTATTGAGTTTTTTAAATGATTATTTTATTTGATAAGCAATATTAAATATTGTATAAATATTGTCAAACCCGATCAAACATAACCTATTATATATATATATATATATATTATTTTATATTAAATAATAAATATTACGAAGATAATAAATGCCTATATGAAAACTTGAAATCTGATGGGTAGGGTATAATTATTTAACATTTGAATAATAAGTATAATATAGATATCGAACTAGTTATCTGACTTGTGCTTTGTCATACCTATAGGTCAGGTAATTTTTTTTCTCAATACGACAACATTTTCTACGTGTTTTTTAACATAAAAAAACTTCAATTGCGAATTGAGAAATTTATGTAAATATTTAATTAAATATATAGAGAACTATCTATGCAACCAAAAAAGTTATAAAGTTTGATTACTAACCAACTAAACTCGTGACCTGGATCATAAACTCAATTGAGCTAAATAATCTTTTAAAAAAAATCTATTTAAAATAGACACATATATATTGAGAATTGACCAATTATCAGGCCAATTGGAAAAAAATATCAAACTGAAATAAATTACGTTGTCCAATTAATAATCAACAAAATATTAAACGATGAAATTAGGGCTGAACATACACTTTAGTCCTCCAACTTTTCATATTATAAGCTTTCGATCCCTAACAATTTATGAAATTCAATTTTGGTCCCAAACTTCATTTTTCTTATTTTTTTGGTTCATGGTTTGAGAGATAAGAGAAAGAGTGATCAAATTTCAATGGCAGAGAGAGAAAATCTCGGTTGAGACCGATTCCAGCCACGAAAACAAGTAATTTTGGTTTTAATGGGTTCTTTTTAATGAGTAAAGTTTAAACAAGGTGTTGTTTTTCTCTTAAACTTGCCTGAAATTATGGAATTGAAACCGAAAAAAATCTTTGTTTTGGGTTGATTATGGGTTTTCAAGACAATTTATGGGTTGTTGGAGACTATCGATATGTTTTATAAGGTGTTTAGGATTTTTTTATGGTTTTCACGGGTCAAAATATGGTTAAAAAAGGTTTTTACTGGTATGAAACAGACCAGCTTAAATTTTTTAGTACAGGCGACATTTCATTTGCCTCAGCGAGGTAGGTGACGTGTTGTCTCTATTTTTTTTCAATCACTTTAATATCTTGTTGGTTCTTAATATTATAAATATTTATTTTAGATAAAAAAAATTATAAAAAATTACTGAACCCAATTAAATTCATGACTCAGGTCATAAATTTGATTGGTTTGCTTCAAGTGGGTAAGGATCAGGTTTGATAATTTATTTATTTTTTTGTATTAATAGTTCTCAATTTATTTAATTTGAACTTTCAAAATTCTATTTGGAATTTTTTTTGTATGCAAAAATATATCATAAAAATCTGCATGTTTATTTTTTTTGAAAAAAATAATATTTAACCCACGGTCAAATAGCTCAGTGTTTGACACTGTGGTTAGAAAGTATTTTTAAAAAAATTTGAAAAATTTTTATTTTTTTCTTTAAATTAATATGTTTTCAAATTATTTTGATGTACCTATACTAAAAATAACTTTTTAAAAATAAAAAAATATATATTATTTTAATATATTTTAAAATAAAAAATACTTTAAAAAGCAACCATTACTATACTCCCGAACGCACTTTTCATTTATTGTACACACTCTTCATTTATTGTTTTAACTGTCTTGTTTTGAGTGATACAGCATAAGATGGTCCTTCCTCATCTTTAAATCTCCACCTTACCTCTCATGACTTTCGAATATGAACCTCTCATTTAGAAATCCCAATTTTAATCTAAAAAATTACCTAGAAACGACCTATGTTTTAACGAAATTTAAGCACATAAAGTAGAGTAAAAAACAATTCCAGGATATAATAGTCTAAAAAGTAGAGGGAATCGAAAATTAATTCCCAAGGTACTACCAAATTATCAATCAAGTCCCATAACAAACAATTTCATCGATCACATCCCAAATGTCTTAGAGATTTCTCAATTGGGTCCTTTCGTCCATTGTTGCTAATATTTCTATCAAATTCTTATTAAGATTACACTTTTTGTGGCATAAAATAGGAATTTTGGATGGAAAATAACCCAACTACAAAAATCTTGAAATTTCTGGAACCTAATGGATGAAATGTATTGTTTTGTGACTCATTTGAGAATATGTAAAATACAAAATGTAAATATATACATGTAATGCGTTATTTGCAAGACTATGGGCGCGTGGACATAGTAATGTAGGTAGTATTAAGGTAGACTTGGGGTCAGGAGAAGGAGCTTTAAAGGAAGGCAAGGCGGGCGACGTGTCTACGTCTGTTTCCTATATGCAATTATAGATTTTCTTGCGAGTTTGGTGCAAATTTAGGCACTCTATTGCTCTCTCTAGAGTCTAGAGTATTCCTACTGCATATTGCTTTTCAACTTTCAAGTTCTACCAATTTTACATACAACTATTAGTAAACTACGTGTCATGTCCTTGTTCTTTACAACGAACTTATTTTTTGGTTGTTTTTCTTATGGAATTTCACAACTTATTTAACCACATGTGCCTTGAGGGTCATCAACGAGGTGCTTGCTCTCCTTCAAGGACCAAGTTTAAATTTTTTCTTAAGATTGTCGAATTTAAATTACAAAGAAAAATAAAAATAAATGAACAAGCTAGCATGCCATGAAAAAGATACTAAAGAATCAAAATACGAACAAATTATATCACACTTACTTGTTAAAACGCATATTAAACAATATTATAGGAGATGATTATTGCAAGAGCAGTACAAGAAAATGAATTTAAAATATCTCTCGGGACTCGACAGTAGCACTATTTAGAGCGTGTTTGACAGTGTGGTTGCGAGTGTTTTTCAAATAACTTTTCATGTCAAAATGCATGCCAATGATTTTTTTTCATTTTTTAAAAATTATTTTTGACATCAGCACATCAAAACAATCTAAAATGTACAAACCATATTAAATTTTAGCAAAAAAAAATTTTCAAATTTTTTGGGAACGCAGCCGTAGCCGCGTTCCCAAACGTTAGTATTGATGCAATTCAACACTAACCTTCAGCAACTTTTAAAAAATATGGCTTACTTCTCTCTACATAGAAAATGAAATAATTATAGAAGATTAAAGTAAAGAAAAATAAATTGGATTCTCTTATGATTGTGTGTTTTTTTACCTAATTTATAGATGTTTTAAGTTGATAAATTAGATCATTAAGATTCTAAGATGATTGTTAGTTGTTAAGTGAATATCGATTAAAAATAGTTTTTTAAATCCAAAAATACTTAACCTGATTTTTCTATGAACTCCCCCGTTAATCAAAAACTCAACATCATTTGCTTTATTTTTCAAAGAAATAAGTGATGAATGGCATGTTTCCTTTTTTTGGTAGGACGAGCTCACAGGCCCCATCTCCTAGACAGGTTTCAAGTTTTTTTCTATTATGATTAAGATGCATAATAAGAAAAATATTTAGAGTAATATTTAAATATTTATTTAATTTTAACATGATTCCTAAATGATATTATAATTTTTTATGAGAATACCGACTATTTGTTTTTCAATTATTATATACTTGATATCCCTAAATAATTGCTTGTTAGTATTCAATGAAAATAAAGTTTCCTCGCAAACAAAATATTTAAACATTGTTTTGATGGTGTTTTTTTTTTTCACTTGCTGAGATTATGATAAATTTGTATTTACAAATAATGCTAATAGTTAAAAACATGTTTTTATTAAAACGAAATGATTTTCCTAGATTGAAAATGATAATTCTCTCCTTATAATTCTATTTATTATTTTTCAAGCAAATTCATGAAAAATATTTGTTATTACAACTAATTGATTAAGCAAAGCAAGGTTATTTAACAAAGCTAAGTCATTGATTGGGTGGATTGGATAATTTGACTAACCTAAATTAATCCAGAAAGTCCTTTATTCAGTACATTTTTTACAAAAACAAATAATTAAATTGACATAGTATTTATTTTTATTTTTAATAAAACTGAATTTCAACTTCACAAGTGTATCAGCCAGATCAGCTAAGCCAGACTAGGTAGTTTACCAAGTTTACTTTGGAACTCAGACCCGGCCTAGAAGTTGGGTTAAGTTCTCATTTAAAATTACAGCCCAGACAAAGATTAACTAAAAAACAAAACAAAAGACAAATTATTTTATATTTTCAGATTACTTTTTAAAAAAATATATTTTTAATATATATATATAAAAACACTTTACAAAATCAACTGCCGCCACTATTCTAAACACCCTATAAATAACATTACCAAAAATTCCCCGCAGCTGCAGGCCAAAAAGCCCCCCTAAAACTGGAGGATATTTCTGGACATAGAACCATTTAACTTTCGTCTAGTGTAGTTTATGCGAAACTGTGTATTGATTTAAAAACTTGTGAATAGCAAAATGTGTAGAGCATTGGCATACCACATCTATAGATATCCCTTCACAAACCATTGGAGAATAAGGGTTAAAAGGCATATAATCAGCAGTTATCATTGCTTAAACTGAGATTATACGATACATCTGATAAAACATTATTCTATCTAGTTGCCAACTCTAGAAACTCCACAATCAGATCATACTGACACGTCATTAACCTCCACTAGTAACTTGCGATAGGTCATACTCGCTGCCAATGTTGCTTATCACCTAGAGTACTCCAGGCTCCGGCTCCGGCTATGGCTACGGTTCCTAATGGGGCTCCTGCTATAGCTCCTTGAACCATAAGGAGACCTTGAGTAGGATTGGTCTCTATACCTTCTATCTCTAGGAGAAACAGGTCTGTATGGATTACCAAAATATATTATATTGGTAAAAACTGCTTTTCCAAATCCATCACACATTGCAGGAAAAAAGGTCCGACTTCATTAAACTAAATTGACGAAGAGAAGTGGGAGCTGACCTTGAATAATGTCTTCGCCTGGAGGAAGGAGAATAATACACAGGACTACGAGAATAACTCCGTCCATGGAGTGGTGATGGAGAGCCCCTGGGATCATTGTACCGGCCACCCCTGACAATTAATTGTGCACAAATTAACTCAAGACCTAGCTTTGCAGTCATCAAAACAGGCAGCAATACTAACTACCTTAACTGTCATCTTTCTTTTTTCTTAAAAAAAAAAATTGAATTGGCACTTTATAGGCCCACAAAAATGGGCAACCTAAAATTCTTGGTGTTTGGTGTTTCAACAACAGCAACCATATAAAGTATAATAATAATAATCATCTCTTGTATCAGTCTGCATGAAAAGAAGGCTCAAATCCAAATTTCCATACAATGCATCAATATTCAATGAATGCGGACTCAGCTAAATAACCACAGTTACCTCACACGATCTCTTGCCCTCATTTCTGCAGGCTTCTTCCTATTTTCCTCAGCAAAAACAACTGTCAGTTCCCGTCCAAAAAGAATTTCACCATCCATATGATGCTTAGCATCTGCAGCATCAGCTGGTTCTAAATATTGGACAAATCCAAAGCCACGAGGTTCCCTACAACCAAATACATAAAGACGACACAACAAAGTGAATTCAGACAAATGAACATAAACAGCTGTCCTGACTGCCCAAAGACAGGATCCAGACTCCAGGCTTGATGTGGAAGATCATGATAAGCACTTGCTGACACTCATGTCATGGAAATAAAATGATCATATGGCTGCTAACCTTGTAGAAGCCAAATTTTAAATTGAGTTGATATTCTTCATCACTTGAACTTCTTCAGAACGTATTCAAACCCACCTTCCCCACAACCTTGATGTACATTAACATGCATAGTACTCTCATTACTTGAATATGTCTTCAAAACACTCTCATTACTTCCTTCTTGCCATCACTCTTACTACTTCATTCTTGTCTTCACTCTACTTACTTCATTTGTATCTTCACCACTTTCAATAAAAACAACCAAATTCCCATAAACCAATAGCACATAATAAGAAAAAATCCCAGACTAAATAGTTTTGAGATTCATGAAGATCAATGACACGCAGACCAAAATTGAACACAGAAATTGACAAAATTAATGACATGATTACTGGATTCACTATATCTTATAGGCGAACTATTTAGTTCTTCTTTAGAACTGCCATGGCCCGGAGTGAAAAGGAGTTCATCTTACCCGGTATAATAATCTCGGGGCAAGTAAACGTCCTTCAGAGGGCCAAACCGACCAAACGGTCCACGCAAATCTTCAGGCCTGCAAAGAAAATGAGAAAAAGAAACCGCTCACACATTTTGTTGGCATAAACTGATGAATAGCCCCACTTTCTCTTCATTTTGACCATCACAAATACAGTTGTAGATTAAAAAAAGGTAGCTTTGGCTACAATAATTTGAAGGCAGTGTACATGTTATACACATCTCATCCTAAGTGAGGCCACTGTTACAATAATAACATGGATATAATTGACAACATTTACAGCGAGAAAAATTGAAGCAGAACCAAATTTGCGCAAAACATGAAGCAACAGATGACTACATGAACATCAAGAACGTGAATTCAAACAGCAGGAAATCAACGAGAAAATCCAAACCTGCAATCAAGACGAAGATTGCGAACCAGAAGACTAGTAGGAAGATCCCTACCACGACCTCCATGCCGACCCCTAGGGCTAGGACTCCTATGTTTCCTCCCATAACCCCTTGGGGGTGAGGGACTGTAACTGTAGCTTCTTCCCCTCATTTTCAACAAATATCACTGCCTGCAACAAGCAAAGAAAAACCCTATTTTACAACCACTAAGATTAAACACAAAAACCAATAGTTTTCAATATTCATAAATCTCCAATTCCTTAAAAAAAAATATTAGGCAAAAAACAATTAAAAAAATAGTTCAAGCTTTTCCTTGACCTCTCCTCACATAATTTACAATAAAATTAGACTATAAAAACACAAAATGAAAGATTATTTGAAGAATTGAGAGATAAAGATCGGACAAAATATCAAAGATCAAGAGAAGCAGAAGCAGAGAGAATGAGAAAAGTACCTGAAACGATGCCGGTTTTGCTTCTCCTTCCAGAGGTTTCCACAAGAAATAATGTATCACGAGAAACCAAGCTCTATGAAGGACGATGGGCCTTTAAAAAGTCGAGATTCGAGAACCTTCTTTTCCATGCCTATGTTAACATGCATCGCAGTGTTGTAAGTCCGCAACCGGTCTTCCAAAATCTAGCCGTCAATTGACGGTGTTGCTTCTCTCTTACTGTTTGGATTACTTTAGACATCGTGAAAGACAAGGTTTCATTAGGGCCAGTCCATAGCTCATTAATTTAAATCGTTCAAAAGTAAAATCTCTTAGGCTCAGCCCATTAAAGAACACCCTGGGTTCATTCAGACGAGACTTCAAGGGTGTACTAAATTCCCGAGATGCCGCGAGTTTGTGACATATTTGTTCGTTATCGTAAACTTATAAAATAAATTATATAAAAAAATTATTTCAATTCATAATATTTTTTAAAAAAAACTACAAAACTAAATTTTTAACTAAATTAATATTTAAAAAATAAAATGAATAAAGAAAATTTTGAAAAAAATCATAAAAAAACGAAAAGGAAAAAAAACACGCATGGAAACACTGTAGCAATTTATAGTGTTTTATAAAAAAATCTATAGTTGTAATTCTCAACCATCTCAATATTAAAAATAATAAAATCAATAAAGACAATTTTAAAAAAAAATCATAACAAAAAAAAATTACGTGGGGGAACACTGTAGTAATCCACGGTGTTTTAAAGAACAAAACTAAATTCTCAACCAGCTCAATATGGAAAAAAAAATCAACAAAGATAATTCTGGAAAAAAAACAAAAAAATCATAAAAAAAACTATGTGAGGAAACACTGTAGCAATCTACAGTGTTTTAAAGAAAACAAAACTACAAAACTAAATTTTCAACCAGCTCCATATTAAAAAAATAAAATAAAAAAAATTCTGAAAAAAAACACAAAAAATTAAAAAAACAGAAGAAGACAATTTTGGGAAAAAAAAAACATGTGGGGAAAGTTAAAGCTGAATTCTCAACCAGCTCAATATTAAAAAAAAACTGACAAAGATAATTTTGGAAAAAAAATATGTGGGGAAACACTGTAGCAAAACAAAAATTATATGGGAAAATATTGTAACAATCCACGGTGTTTTTAAAAAAAACATACGAAGCAAAATCGACAAAAACCATTTTGAAAAAAATTCATAAAAAAAAATCATGTGGGGAAACATTGTAGTAATCTATAATGTTTTAAAGAAAAAAAACTATAGAACTAAATTTTCAACCAGTTCAATGTTAAAAAAAAATCAATAAAGATAATTTTGAAAAAAAACACAAAAACAAAAAAGAAGAAAAAAGAAGAAGAAAAAGACAATCTTAGAAAAAAATAAAAAAAACATGTAAAGCCCAAGAAAAGGGAAAAGGAATGAAAAAAAATATGGGAAAAAAAAAGAAATACAAAAAAAATAAAAAGAAGCATATGGCATGGGGAAAGCTACAGTACTTTCCCCATACCTTTTAGAATATTAGTTAATGTTTAGCGCATCAATTAAACTACTATTTTATTAATTTTTTAAAAACAATTATCTAAATTAATTTTTTATGAGTTTTTTTTATTATTTTAATGTATTTATATTAAAAATAAATTTTAAAAAATTAAAAAAATTATTTTAATATATTTTTAAATAAAAAAAACACTTTAAAAAAAGCATGCTACAAAACACCCCTAAATTTGCTACTTATCTGTTGATAGATATCAAGACGTCACTGCTTTTTTATATAAACATGGAGTGAAATTCATGCTACTCAATCTCTTAAGATTAGATTGATTGAGATTTTAACTAAGATGGTGTTTGGCTCTATGGTGGCTTTTGTGGTTAGTCCAAACACAATTTTTTATTGTTTGGTAACAACAAGAAGCTGGTATTAATCTGTGGATCCCACATGAATTTTTGAGGTATGGCCGCAGTTAGTTGGAAGTAGTTTTAGCCACCTTTTTATGTGAAAAACTGATCTGAAGACGGTAAACAAACAATCAAATTTTGTGATGCTTAAGACCGTTGAAAAAATTAGACAACATTATCCTCCCTTTACAAACACAACACTGTAACCGTTGCTCTAGAGATTTTGAATCACTTTGTTTTTCTTCACCAGAGATTCAAAGATCCCCAATCACTCATCCAGATTCAAATACCCAGAACGCAAAAGATTTCCATCACCAGACCCCCCAGATCTGTAAAAGCCACAAGAAGATCACTAAGCTATTACTCTATATTTGTTGTCAGATCCCTGAAACCCATCACTGTGCCGGATCGCTAAGACCCCACTATTTTTGGTACCAAAAGCTCGCTCACTCCCGTTCGCTCACCATCCCACACCCCCTTTCATATAAGCAATTGATCTGGTAATCTTTCTTTCTTTTTTATCTATCATTAATAGTAACCCCTCTGTCTGAAGAATTTAGTTATGTGATTCTAGATCAGTAATATGGGATCTTGTATTCGTTCCATCTGGTTGCTTGTTTGTTCAATGATTACCTCAGGCATTTTACAGGCTTTGATGGCATATTGAAGTTTTTCCAGTTGCATAACCTCTCATACATATGTTTATCTCCTTTCTGTTATAGCCTGCAAAGTGTTCATTCAACTCTCATACGGTTTTGAAGAATAACGAGCAGGCACCGACGTAAAATTAAGTACGTGTATATTTTTCTTTGCACTATGCATTTCTGAGACAGATTTTGAATTTTTAGGCATACACTGGTTGTTGTATGGAATTTTGTTTAAGCGAGTCTTGAGGTGTTGAATTGAGAATTTGCTGCTGGTGTGCTTTGTTTACTATTTATAGAACCATGTTATATCATTCAACGTTCCAAATTGTAAAGCTAATAAGAGTTTTCTGCAATTTTGTGCAGAATTTTACAGAACATGCCGGCATATCCGTACAAATCACAAGTGCAGATTATAGTGACATCAATGGCACTACGTAAATATATTAAGAGGAAGTCAGTGGAAGATTTTGCGCTTACAAAATATGATCGCAACCCTAATTTTATTTCTGATGATATTTTAACCGATATTTTTCCATGTTCGCAAAGCCAAGGCAACCAGCTGTCTTCTCAAATGAATTATATCCGTGATGGAATAACAAATAGTTTTATGAGATAATTGAAGAACAACAATAATGTGACATTGTTATTTCTTTTATGTATGAAAAAAATGCTCACAAATGCTACTAACAACTTGAAAATTAACTCGTGTCCTTTTTGGTAATTTTATTAACAAAAGTACTTTCAAAAACAACTTAACCAAACACATATCAATTGCTTATTAGACAACAATACTTTTAACCACAGTTTTAACCAAACATATCTTTTTATATACACACCACAAGAAAAAGTGATTTTTTAAAAACTACTTTTACTAACCACAAACACAAAAGCCACCACTTTCTCAAACACACCCTAAAGGAATGATAAGACTTAATTAAACTACCAGAGCATCATTTTTTTTTATTTCAAAAATACTTATTAATATTTTGTTGTATTTTTACATGTGATGATGTCAAAAATAATTTTTTAAAAATAAATAAATATTATTTTGATATATTTCCAAGCGAAAAACACTTTAAAAAGCAACCATTACCACATTTCCAAACACTCATAATGAGAGTGTTAGCCACGACGATTATTTTTCAAAATATTTTTTACTTGGAAATACATTAAAATAATATATATTTTTATTTTTTAAGATATAATTATTTTTTATATCATGGCATTAAAATGATATAAAAACATTAAAAATATTAATTTGAAATAAAAATATTAATTTTTAAAAAAATATTTTTGAAATACAAAAATAAATAAATTTTAAGAATTAACTGTAATAATTTAGACCGATGGTTTATTTTGGAAAGGAAGGAAATGTTTTCCTCCGATATATTTTCTGAAGGACTCAGGAACCTCTACCGTCTACACCATAGTCCTTCTGGTTATCGTGAGAGTTGAATTCAGCAAGTGACAATATTGTTTTATTTCTTTCGACCGCTCATTATTTTGTAACCAAACACAAAAATAGCCAAGATTTTAGAAGCTATAAAGCAATCGATCAGATCATCGATGCAACCATATGGAGATGGGTCGTGTTTTATATTTGCCATGCAATTTAGTTATGGAAACTTACAAATTCTTTTTAAAATTATTCATCCTTCATGAAAAGATTAATTGTTCTACATTAGCATCTAATCATTTCAGGCACATCAAAAAAAAATAATGATAAGGCTAGGTAATGATGGGTTTAGAGAGCTAGGCCTAGCGCGTGGCAGACCCATAAAAAGCACACACACATGAGACTTTATTTTTTTTCCAGTTAATGTCGTCTGCAAAAAACAAATGACAACGCATCCTCTATAAATGCCTATAATTCGGTCACTAGTGTAGCTAGAAAAAAAAAGATTTTTTTAATCCAAAAACTCATTTCCGACCTATTATTTATTCAAAACACCTAAGAAACACCATAAGAAGCTTTTAAATCCATCAATAGCCTCTCAAAACTAACACAAAACAAAAAATCTTCCAAAACTTAAATATGTTTTTTCTAGGTGTTTTTAATGTAAAAAATATATAATCTTAACTCTCCTCATCATATGAAATCATTAGACACAAAAATAGACCGATTTGTGTCCAAAATCTTCCTTAATAGCAACCCCTTCTCTCTAAACCAAAGTCCGATGAGATCCTCTATCTCCTCCCCCAAAAAAAAGAACTAAAAATTAAAAATAATAAAGTTTGTTACTAAAATGTAATGTTTAACAACTATAAGGACTGAATATTTAATTGTTTAAAAAGATAGGGATTAAAATGAATTTTGTAATCAAATTGTAGAGATGCCACATATTTTATTTATGTTTTTCACTTAAGATTTTTATCTTTTAATTCAACCCTCTTAAAAAAAAACACAATTAGACTTTAATTTTGATTCAAAAAAAATTTAAGAATCAAATTTAAATTTTTTTAAAAAATTTGCCAATCAAGAGCAAAAAATAGTTTCATTGTGCAATCTGTATTATGAAACACTAAACTCTTTTAATTTTATATATAATATAATAATATTAAGCAAATTATATATATATATATATATATATATATATATATATATATATATATATATATGGATTCCTAATTAAATTTCATCTTCTTGATCTAATTCAATAATTTTTAATTTTGATTGATTCTTCAGTTTATTTATTTCTTCATTTGTATATTCTTCTACTTTATTTATTAGTCTATAATCACCTTATTCATTTTTCTCTTTTTCTCCTCGGTTCACTCCTTTTCTTTTCTTTTTTATATTATCACAATTGAATTAAATACCAAAAAATAAATTGAAAATATAATTTTTAAAAACACATAGAAAAGACTTAAATTCATATATTATTATTTGTGAAAACATGAGCGTTAGTTAAAGTTATAAATCATTGTTCTATAAAATAAAATAAAATAAAATAACTTAAAAATTGGGTAAAAGTAATGGAAGAATTCATTAAGAAACCAAATTTAGGTGTCCTATTCATATGAATAGTTTTTTTTATTTTTATTTCAATCATTGAATTTTTCTTCTTTGTAATTTTATAATTTTAATTTACATTAGCATAGTTTTATATGTTTAGTTTTCTTTCAATTTATATGCTCTTGTATATATGGATATTATGATAATGAATTAAAGATTAGTTTTACGAAATAGAACTTTAGGTTAAAGTTAAAAAATAAATTTTTAAAAAATGACAATTAAATTTAACAACAACAAAAAAACCATTTAGATTTTGACACACAAAGCTTCACTTTGCTGCATGAAGTTTTAATTTATATATTATTTAACCCCATTATCTTAAAAAATTATATTTCAATTCTAAACTTTATTTTTTTTTCACATTTCAGTTGCTAGATATTGAGTGAGGGAGTCGTTGAAAAAATATTCGGGAGTAAAAAAATACTTAATAAAATGAAAAATCAATAAAACTTTAATAAAATAGTAAAAGAAAAAAAAAATCCAAAGAATAAAGATGAAATTGGAGAATCTAATATTTGATAATTTGAGTATGAAAGATAAAATTTATACAAAAAATAAATAAAACTTATACGAAAAAGCCAAGACAACAAATTAAAAAATAAAAAGAATACCAATAACCAAAAGGGTCAAGCTGAAAATTTGTTAGAAAAAGAGAGAAAAGAAAGGAAAAAAAAAAAGAGGACACAACAATACTTTTAAACCGGACCACTACTGAAGACACAAGTTACACTAACATAAAGAGGATATGACAATGTTTCCAATAACATGGTAGAAAAGCATTTTTGGATGTCAGGAGACGCCTCCCACGTGCTCCCGGGTGTGTCACGTGCTCTTGTTTTTTTGCTAAATACTAAATTGCCCCTGGTTTGATATGTTAGTATAAAAAAAATATTGTGAAATGACAAAAAAGCCCTTTGAGGCAATGTTTAATTTTTTGACTTCCAAGAGCAATTTGGTCATTTCATCATGCTTTTGATTTTCTTATTATTTTTTTTTTATTATCATGCAAATATAAAATTATCCTTTTTTGCTTTTAAGGGTTTTTTGGTCTTTTTACTACACTTTCAAAATAGAAAGAGACACATGCCTCATGCAACCGTGCTTTTGAAATTTTTTGGTTTTTTTATTTAAATTTTTTTGATGTTTTTGGATTATTTTGATGTGTTAATTTTAAAAATAAATATTTTTAAAAAATATTATTTTAATACATTTCAAAATAAAAAATATTTTAAAAAATAATCTTTGCCATACTTACAAATAGTCCCATAATTGCCATTAATTAATTTAAAAATAACTGTGAAAAGATATTAATACTACTAATAGACAGTTATAAGTTTTTTGATGCTAGGGTAAAGAATGTATCCAGTAAACAATGCCAATGAATTTATATCTGTAGGAATTTCACAACCAGTTTTTAGCTTTTGTTAATGGTTAATGATATGAAGCTACTCGACTCGAATTATAAAATGAAAATGGGATGGAATAAAGCCCACTAACTTAAAGTCGACCAACTAACATCCCGCGGCCCATTAAAAACCACGCCCTGCCGACCCGACCCGACCCGACCGGGAGGTTAATTTGCTAGGGCTTAGTAATAACTAGCATCGTCACTTCGAAATCCAAAAACCCTTTCAAAACCCTGATTCTCTTATCAGTCACCGTCTCCATTCCAACTCAATTTCGAAAAACCAAAAGGAAAAGCGCTGCTGATTATTTTCACGCAAGTAACGGAAAATGACAGCTCCTTCGAAGAAAAAACAACAGAATCCAAAACAAAATGACGGTCCAAAATTCAACAAAGCATCACAGAAGCAGTTCAAAGCGAAGCAGACGAAAAATAAGAAGAGTTTTTCAAACGACGCCGTCGTAAAAGATGCGTCTATTGCTTTGCAACTTGAAGATGACGTCCCTGACTTCCCTCGAGGTTTTTCAACAAAGTCTCTCAATCTCCTAAAATTTTCTGCTTGGTTCCCGAGAAAAATTGAACGTGTATTTCGAAAGGAGATTATTGAATAATTAATTAAGCTTTGAATTGATTTTTTTGGGATAAATTGTTAAGGAAAGAAAACTATTTCTGTTTTACTGATTTTTGACCTCTTGCCTTTTAAGGTGGTAAGAGTTCGTTGAGTCAGAGAGAAAGAGAGGAAATTAGAGCACAAGTTGATGAAGAATTCGAGGGGGAGGAGAGGCGTTTGAATAAGAAGAATAAGAAGGGGAAGAAGTTTCAAAACAAGAGTAGTCAATTATCTGGAGATGATTTAGGTTCCCTTTTTGGCGATGTTTTAACCGGAAAACTGCCTCGTTTTGCTAATAAGATCACAATGAAGGTATGGACCGAAAATTTAATCACTGTGAAAGTGGAAAAAAGTTATTTTGTTCATATTATAGGTGGTGTTTAAGTTTTTCATGTTTAATTCGTGCACAGAACATTTCTCCTGGAATGAAGCTTTGGGGAGTTGTTACTGAAGTAAACGAGAAGGACCTTGTAGTTAGTCTTCCTGGAGGATTGCGTGGATTAGTACGTTCTGTGGATGCAGTTGATCCTGTTTTGAATGATCAAATCGAGGTATTATAAGCTTGTATGAATTCACAATTATTTTCTTTTTTTCTGTTTTCTTTTTCTTTTTTAAATCTTAGTTCTGGTATTATTATGCTTTTATTCAATAATTTGCTGTCATTGTTATTCTCTTCTTTACTAGGATGGTGAAGGTAGCCTTCCAAGAGTATTCCATGTAGGGCAGCTGGTTTCATGCATTGTGTTGAAGTTGGATGATGATAAGAACGATAACAAGAAAAGAAAGATTTGGCTTTCTCTGCGCCTTTCTTTATTGCACAATGGCTTCTCATTAGATGCTGTTAAGGAAGGGATGGTAAGACAACTCAATGATTAGCATGGACCATGATAACTTTTCATTGCTAGATATTAATATAATTTTTTTAAATGAGAGTGCTTTCAAACTTAAACTGGATTTGAAGCAGGTTCATTTAGGATATGAGTTTACTTCAAAAATATGTAAAGAACAATCATTGATATATTTGTTTAGTGGATTACATGTTTATAGATGTCTCACTAAGAGTTATCTGCTCTCTAGATGCCGGGTGGGCCTCTAAATATTTGTTCTCATACCTGGGACGGTACTGTTACTATCTCAAGTTCTCAACAATCTAATCTGGCTAACTGAATCAGCAGTGGCAAAGGCCTGGCTGCCTGGTTTAGTCCAGATTTAATTTAATTTATGTGTTGATGAGGGTGGATACTGGGGCCTAATTACCTAGTCTCATATAACTAGCATAACTGATATAAGCTTAGAGTGACTTGGATAGCCCAACGATGTTTCTCTAAGATGATGTCCTGCCACAACTATGCAACAATCACATTGATACCCAGTCAAACATTCCATTCAATGAGCTCTATTATCACCCTGCAGCTGTTCTGATTAACTTGGTGTTTCTTTTTTCCTTAACTTGTAATTACTAGTGTCTGAAAATGGAGTGGTAAAACTAGGATTTACATCAAATTGATATAGTTCTTGTGAAAAACTTATGTTTGCTAACTATTGTCCATTACAAGTGATCCCCCTTTTAGTTGGGTCCGTGTAGGGAACAAAGATCTTGAGCAACAATGTGTAATCGGAAAGATGGAAAAGATATCGTTATCTTTTGTGTTCATCCCAATTGGGGCCAAAATTTGTACTGATAATTTATGTACATGTAATTAGATATATATGATCCATGGTTCAATTACTTGGTACATTTTATTCAACTAGAAACTATTTTTTGGGAAAAGATCCCAGGATTCAGAATCAGTCTTTTGGGTACTATCCACTCAGGATTATCATATTGTTGGACCAATAACCAATTATTTTGGCATAGGGCTTTGTAGCGTGGAGTGTCTGCAGTTCATGGACTCCTTAGTAAAATCTGCTTGAGTAGACATGACGTCATTATTTTTGGTGCTACTCAAGCCAAAAAGAAAAAGAAAAGAAAAGAAAAGAAAATGATAGCTTGAACTACATTATAATATTCTACAAAGATATTCCTGAACCAAAATTTTGTCTTTGAACAAAGTGATCACTGGCATCTATCTCTACTAGTAGGTTGTCACGGTATGCATCTTTCAAAGGTATCAAGGATGTAATGAAACAGTGTTAACTTGTTTGCTTATATGTCTTCTATAGATTGGTAATCCCATCTGCCCACCATTTTATGATTATAGGTCCTCACCGCATATGTCAAAAGCATTGAAGATCATGGTTTCATCCTGCATTTTGGTTTGTCATCGTTTATGGGATTTTTGCCAAAGAACAGCCAAGCTGGTAAGTACCAGTCAAGTTATTCTGCAGCATGTTACATGGTTGCAAGTCATTCGCCTCATGCTTCTCTATTTCCCATAAAATGCATACTTACAGGCTTCTCTGTTTTAATAATCTTTACTGCGACATCTTATTCTTCTTTTCTTCTTGGTTGTAGAGAGCAGGGATTCTGAAGTGAAAACTGGGCAATTTTTACAGGGGATTGTTACAAAGATTGATAAAACTCGGAAAGTTGTTTATCTGAGCTCTGACCCAGATATAGTGTCTAAATGTGTGGTATGCTAAAGTTATCCCATCACCTTCAGGTTCTATTATCTCTTTTTTTCCAATGGATTTAGTGCTGTTTTAACATTTATTTGTTGCACTCTTATGCAGACTAAGGATCTTAAGGGCATTTCAATTGATCTTCTCATTCCAGGCATGATGGTTGATGCCCGTGTACAGTCGACCCTTGAAAATGGGATAATGTTATCATTCCTTACATACTTTACTGGAACTGTAAGTTTGCTGCTGTCTATTCGTAAAGGTTATTATAACAGATGGATAGGACAAGGACTAGCCATGGCTACTATGTTTTTATATTTTTATCCACTTGGTTATGCATTAATTCTGCCTATACATCCTATATTTTTATATTTCATTTTCGTTTTACAGGTTGATATGTTTCATTTACAAAATACTTTCCCTACTTCAAATTGGAAGGATGATTATGCCAAGAATAAAAAGGTGTGTATTTGAAGTCTTCCTTCAACTGATCTGGACACCTTTAGCTCTGTTGATTTTCACAGTATTGACTTCTCACTCAATCCGTCAGTGCTTTTGTTCAGTACCCAAGTTCAGTATTAATCTCCTTTTGCACTGCCTTCATGCTTTGAGTTATCCAATGGACAGACCAACATAGTAAAGAGTACATATTACCATAGTGTATTGATTTGTTGCTTTGCATGAAGAGTATTGTGGTTTCTGTCAAGTTGCACTTTTTTTTTGCTACTTGTATTTCAACTTAATGTGCATGGTTTCTGTCAAGTTGCACTTTTTTTTTGCTACTTGTATTTCAACATAATGTGCATGGTATTGCAGCTCTAATTTGTATCTGCATGTTAGCCAAAATGTTTCTGCCACACCACCGTTGTTTCTTTTTTCTGTTTGTTTTTGTTAATATACAGTGCTTTTATTTTGGTTTAGGTCAGTGCTCGTATATTATTTATCGATCCCTCAACTAGAGCTGTTGGTTTGACTCTCAATCAACATCTTGTTCACAACAATTCACCGCCATCTGTAAGTCTCTTTGGACGTATGATTATTATTTTTGCACTCACAACTTTGGAATTTGAGTTTTTTTATTAGAGACTTTTACTATATGTTCAAACTCTTTGTTTATTGTTTGTTGCATTCTTCAACCTTTTCTGGGACTGAGTGAGCTGGGATGTCCAGAAATAGGGATCCGCTTATAGGCATGTGAACCAAATGTAATAGATCATAGCACTGCTTCATATCTGGGCTTTGCAATGCTAGAGGTTTTACAAGTTATATTATAGGCTTGCCTTGTGTGCTTTTGGTCTGCGGCATCAACATTTACCTTCCTGGTTCCATTGATAAAGCAATAAAGTTGAATATCACTGACTTGAAGGCTGGGCATGATAATGCATTTTTTGTACTTATATCATCTTGATTTCATAGTGGAGCTTCTCTTGATAATGGTGGCACATGCAATTATGCTCGACTTGCTCTACTTGGTATTATAATGCTCATCTTCTGATTGCTGCCTTTCTCCCTCTAGATCTAATTTTTGGTTTAAATGCAGGGTGTTAAAGTTGGAGATATTTATGACATTGCAAAAGTAGTCAGGGTAGATAAAGGCATGGGACTTCTACTTGAAATCCCATCTACTCCGCTGCCAACTCCAGCATTTGTTAATGTATGTTCTTTGTGCATTTATTCACATATTCAATGCCCTTTTCTTTCATGATAAATATATTTATATTGTTTACTTATCATTAAGTTCTTCATGGTGGTAAATGCATTAAACTTATGTTGATACAGGTATCTGATGTGGCTGAAGATGAGGTACGGAAGCTTGAAAAGAAGTTTAAGGAAGGAAGTAATGTTCGTGTTCGAATCCTTGGGTATAGGCATTTGGAAGGGCTTGCCACGGGGATTTTGAAGGTTGCTTTTCTATTTCATAAAGTTATCTATGTTTTTTCAAATGAAATGAATGTATATTGCCTGACTTGCACTGCTGTAATATATTTTTCTTGGGAGCAAACTGGGTTGCTTTCTATTTGCATTGAAGTTATTTGTAGTTATTTATTAACAAAGTGCATTTGTGATATTGCATAGAAAGGCGTCTAGCTTTCTTCTTATCTTCTATATGACTATATCTGTTACAGCTCAAAAGAAGGTTGCCTTAAGTGACATGAGAACATTTGTCATATTGTTTTTGTATATGCAGGCTAGTGCTTTTGAAGGATCTGTATTCACCCACTCTGATGTCAAGCCAGGCATGGCAACAAGGGCTAAAATCATAGCTGTTGACAGCTTTGGGGCTATTGTGCAATTTCCTGGTGGAGTGAAGGCACTTTGTCCGCTTCGACATATGTCTGAATTTGAAATTGTGAAACCTCGGAAAAAATTCAAGGTCATGCTCTAACCAGATTTGTTTTTTAAGGTGTTTTTGCGAATTGGATCTTAGATTAGACATGAACCATCTTGTCCATTGTTTGTTGGTTCATGGTAATAACTTATAGTTGACCTGTGTTATTATGCAGGTTGGAGCTGAGCTGTTTTTCCGTGTGCTGGGTTGCAAGTCCAAGAGAATAACTGTGACACACAAGAAAACTCTTGTATGTTATATGACTTGAAACTTATTTTTCATCAATGTGCACTTTCAGTAGTGCTCAAATGTATTGTCATAGGTTGTCTCTTTCACTGCAGCGGTCTTTGTGACTGTCAGTTTTCATATATATACCACGTGCTGTCTTTGTTACCATGTTTGACGTTTCACATGCTTCCTTGCAATCTGTTGTTAATAGTTGCTTTTTCATTTTTTTCAATGATTTATGTAGTTAATTCTCTGATGGACATTGTTGGCTTATGGTTTGACAGGTTAAATCTAAACTTCCAATTCTTAGTTCATATTCTGATGCAACTGATGGACTGATAACACATGGTTGGATAACAAAGATTGAAAAGCCTGGATGCTTTGTCCATTTTTACAATGGAGTCCAGGGATTTGCCCCCAGGCTAGTCTTAAAAACTCAAGATTGCATATTTTTTTTTATCTTCTTGATCTTGCCAACATGAGAACAACACTTTCTGTTGAATTGTTATCTATATAGTCCGTTGTTCTTTTCATTTCCTCAATATCCTGTATTCACTGGTGTTTTTCATCACAACTTATTCAATCAACCCGGGAAGGATAATTTAAGAATCTAGATGTTTGAGGCTCAATAAAGATAGAATTTAGAGTTGTAAAACAAATAGGATTAGCAGCAAGGATATCCAAGAAACAACTGGGATTACAGGTTTGAATCTTGAATATGTTTCTTGCAGAAAAGGTTTGGAGACATTTCACTTTGAATTGAATACTTAACGAGATGATAACTTATACAATATTTTGTGAAGGGTTTGACAAATAAGGAACATATAGAAATGGTAGTTCAGCCAAAATGAGGATTAGGATAGAGACAATATGAGGGAATATAGAATAATGAATTAATGTCTCTTGAGATGGTACATTTATTCTTTCCTGACTTCTAAATCTTAGATATAGACCATACAACATTGAGAATATTATTGGTGTCCCTGACTTTCTTATGCGGTTTATCAGCTCATGCATGTTTATTGTGCATTGAAGTCAAATTCTGCTCTGTGAGTGCAAGCCCTCATCCATCTTCCAACTAATATAACTTTCCTCTATGTTTTGGCCTTAGATTTTGGATGTTGACTATGGCTGTAGTTGTTCTTACTCTGCTTTGTGATATATTTTCACTGATACTCTGCTTCAGTGATGTATCAATGTTTATCAACGATGGCTCTATTGGGCTTGAGGATCAGGGTGAGAGCTAAAAGAATATGCTAATTTGGAATTGGATGGCCACTGCTTAGCTTTTGCTTGTCTTTTTTAATTAATCCATTGCAAATGCTGTATACTCTTTTCTTGTTTTCTGAAGTCCTGTTTGATCATTTTTGGGATATCTTTTGCCCTTCTTATTTTCTTGGATCTCTTCTGTGGGAGCATTCTGCTTTTAATATAGCGAATGGCCTTGTTGGTCTATTTGAACTATATGGCTAGGATTGCTTTCTTTTTTGGTTTGATTGTAGAGGATGCTGATTGTTTGCTCTTCATTTTAAAGCAGATCTGAGCTTGGATTGGAACCAGGAAGTGATGCAATTTCAACTTATCAAGTTGGGCAGGTTGTCAAATGCAGAGTAATAAGTTCTATTGCTGCTTCACGCAGGATCAATCTTAGTTTCATAATGAAGCCTCTAAGGTTTGCTAGTTGATTCATCTTTTCTATTATCCTGTGTCAAAATTAAAGCCATCATGAAGTAACTTCTTCATTATTTTACCTGCAGTATTGTGCCTCAAGTTGACTGTTAAATGGGTCTTTAGGGGAGCTCTAGGGTTAACTGCAAATTTGCTGTTTCATATTTGTCTGATAGGAAGCAGTATCCAAGTCCAATATTGTGTGCTTTTTTGAAGCTGTTTTCTCTTCACCCTGCAAGAACAACTTATGAATTGAGTTTCATTTCACAAAGCAATGAAAAAGGCTATTGAATTAATTTTCTATCATTATCCCATCCCCCATGATCCTTGGGTAAAAAGATAGGAGTACATTGGCAATGGAAGATATCATATCAATTTCAATGGCAGTTGGAGTCTCATTAACAAAGAAAATACTAGTCTTTCTGCGAAATTATTCAAGTATTTGCGATATCAAAATTACAGGTTTTCTGAAGAAGATGGCATCAAGATGGGTAGTGTGGTTACTGGAGTTATTGATAAAGTTACCGCCTCTTCAGTAATAGTTTATGTTAATGCAAAAGACTACTTGAAGGGGACAATTGCTACCGAGCATTTGTCAGATCACCATGGTATTGATCTTTGCTTTGTATACATGGCAAAAATAGCATTTCACGTTTTTCAATTATACCCTTGTTTGTCTTCAATTATGCAGAACATGCTGCCTTGATGAAGTCAGTCCTGAAGCCTGGATACGAGTTTGATCAACTACTGGTCCTAGGTATTTTTTTAGCTGTTCCATTTGAATGCTTTACCAGATCTCTAAAACTTTCTTTTTCCTGATTATTTTATTTTATGTAGTCTAAAAGGGAAAGGTTCATTTAAGATGTTCTCTGACTGCACATGCTTTTTCAGTAAAAACCAGAGGTTTTTTGGAAGACATTTTCTGATTATTTTATATAGTCTAAAAGGAAAATATTTATTTAAGATATTCTCAAATTGCACATGCTTCTTGAGTAATAAAAAGAGGCTTGTTAGAAGATAAGTTATGCAAAGCTAATACCCTAGCAAAATAAGCGAGTTACTGCATAACGTGAAGCTATGTAACGTGAAAAGGGTCAGACTGAAAATTTGTAGCTTTGCCACCCTTTTGGACAAATCTTCCCAGTCTACTGCATCTTGTCACATTTTTGGGGCTCTGGGTGCTCTGACATAATTAGAGCCTGACCGATCATATATTTTGTCAATGCAGTATGCAAATTTGTTAACATTAATTATGAACCCTTGAATTTGTGTTGCTGTAGATATTGAGAGCAACAATTTGGCTCTCTCTGCAAAATATTCCCTTATCAAGTCTGCTTCTCAGCTTCCTTCGGATCTAAGCCAGATTCGTCCTCAGTCAATAGTCCATGTAAGTCTGTCTTGCATCCTACTTGCATGACCAGTTTTATAAATATTTTTTTTTGGGAGAGCTCTTGCAGTTGTGATGTGGTTTGAATTTTGACATGATCTTCGGAAAGTGTAGTTGTTTCTGCTTTTTCATGCATCTGAACTTGTTTTTGCAAATCAGGGGTACATCTGTAACATGATTGAAACGGGCTGCTTTGTTCGCTTTCTTGGGAATTTGACGGCTTTCTCCCCTAGAAGCAAGGTAAACTCTTAATATCTGGCTTTTAAGATTGTTGTCTAAAGATGCTTTTAGAGTGGTTTTGGAAGAGCAAGTACTGCCAGAACCTCTAGAACCATATTTTATTTGCATTTTAGCGGGTTACCTGGAAGGAACAGAAATCCACTTCTTTTTTTTATCTTTTACGGGAACTTTTATGGTATAGAATGTTCTTTAAGCTTCTCTCTCATCTCCAGTTCATGGGGCCTACAAAGGAGTCTCTTTGTCTGATACCCAAAGAGACTGGAAAGCCCCAGTGTGTTTTACTTGTTAGAAAGTCGAATCTCTTCCTTTTTTGTGCTTCTGGCGTTTTTCTTCTTTATTAATTCTCTTATACTTGATGTCAGGCAATGGATGACCAAAGATCTCAGCTTTCAGAAGCCTTTTACATTGGACAATCTGTTCGTAGTAATATACTCGATGTTGGTGAACTATCCGAGACTAAAATTTCTCAGATTGTTGTCATTGGACTATTCATTTATTATTTATTTATGGCTGTTTCCAGGTTAACAATGAAACAAGCAGAATAACAGTGTCTTTGAAGCAGTCATGCTGCTCATCTACAGATGCATGCTTTCTTCAAGAATACTTTCTCTCAGAGAACAAGGTAAAATTAAATGTGCTATATTTAATTTATTGTTTTCTGTTCCCTTCAGTTTCAAAGACAAAATATTATTTTGTTGTAGGATCCCGTTAACCTCTTATTGCCATGCAAATACATAGTATAGTATTTCTCACATTCTGCTTGAATGTCTAATCCCCCCCCCCCAGATTGCTGATCTGCAATCTTCAGATTCTAAAGGTCGTGACTTGAAGTGGGTTGAAGGATTTCATATTGGCAGCACTATTGAGGGAAAAATTCAGGAGTCAAAGGAATTCGGTGTTGTTGTCAGTTTTGAGAAACATAATGATGTTTTTGGTTTTGTTTCTCATCACCAGTGTAAGTTATTTATTTCTTTTCATTACCATGTGAATGCTTTTCTTGATGTGTGTTGCTTTATTAATATATACGAACTACTAATCCTTTCATTATAATCACTTCAGTAGGTGGAGCAATGGTGAAAGCAGGTGTAAATGTTCGAGCTGCTGTTCTTGATGTTGCCAAGACAGAACGCCTTGTTGATTTATCTCTAAAGCTTGAGTTTTTGGATAAATCAAGAGACAAGAGTTCTAACAGCCTAACTCACAAGAAGGTCGAGTCCTGCTTCAAGTGTCTTTCTGGTTCCGTTTCTTTGCACACCCAAATATGTACTAAAGAAGTTTAAAGAATAAGCTTTCATGTCATCTCCTTTGCATTTCCATTTGTGGTTGGTTAAGGCCTGTATATGTATTTCTTTCCTTGCTTATTTTTTGTTTTTGTCATGTTTGGGACTAATACACAATATTCCTGATTTTAGAAACGAAAAGGAGAGATGTCTAAGGACTTGGAGGTGCACCAAACAGTAAATGCAGTTGTTGAGATTGTGAAAGAAAATTACCTGGCAAGTACTGTTAAATCTGATGATATATTGTGGTCAATAATATTTTTATTTTTACTTATTGTATTCCCACTGATTGCAGGTTCTGTCAATTCCTGAGCATAACTATGCCATAGGTTATGCGTCGGTATCAGACTATAATACACAAAAGATATCTCAGAAACAATTTCTGAATGGACAAAGGCAAGTATGATTTTGGCGATTAATCCTTACAGTATATATTTGCCTGTCATCATTTTTCTTTTTCTTAGAAGTTTGGGCATTTGAATGGGTGGAAGCTCTTAATAAAACTTTGTAAAGCTTGACAAGTGTATAAAATTTTATTGAACTTTTTAGCTGGAAAATAGTCTTCGAAACTTGGCCGTTGCCTGTAAGATTCAACATTTGCATTTATTTTCTAGTTTATACTCTACAGAAGTATTATGATTGCTTTGTTTAAACTTCATGATCTGTCACGGCTTATGTGATGCAGCGTTAGTGCCACAGTTATGGCTCTTCCAACCCCTTCTACTGCCGGGAGGTTGCTTTTGCTTCTGAAATCTAGTGAGGTGACTGAGACATCCAGTTCAAAGAAGGCCAAGAGAAAGTCTAGCTGTAATGTTGGATCCCTGGTTCAGGCAGAGGTACTTCATCAATAAGTCTGACCCACACATGATTCTATCGTTTATGGTGGTGGTTTTTTTCAAATGCGCTGTTTATATTCAACCCTGTTCTGATTGTGTAGGCTTAAATATATGTTTTACTTATTTGATATTGTTTTTTAGATTACTGAAATCAAGCCTCTTGAAATGAGATTGAAGTTCGGTATTGGTTTCCGTGGAAGGATTCATATAACAGAGGTGAATGCTCTGAATAATTTGATTTCAACATTTTTATTTTCATTTATTTGGGCAACCTTCACACGCAGCTTGTTTTGGTTGTTCTCTAATTAGTGGGTGAATTTTAATTTGCTTTTCTTTTTTCTCAATCTCATGCACAGGTCAACGATACTTGTCTTTTGGAGAATCCATTTAGTAACTTCAGAGTTGGCCAAACAGTGTCTGCGAGGATTATTGCTAAGGCTGGTCAATCTGATAATAAAAAAAGTCAGCTGTGGGATTTGTCTATCAAACCAAAAATGCTTGAAGGTAGAATGATTTCTGGAATTTTTTTTCTTAAGCGTGTCTCCTTTGAGCCTGCCACTGGCTTGCACTAAAATGAAGCTGTGATGGGAAAAGGAGGGGTTCGTGTAATCTAATAATGACCTTTTAAGTAAAATCTTGATTTTGAATAAGCTTAAGGCACATTGGATTCTCACTGCTTGGCATTTCTAATGTCAAGGCCAACTTTCTATGGTATCATGTGCATTGCATTGTTCCTTGTATTGAAATTTCTTAAAGGTCACAATATGCTTGGTTATTGTCTGATTTGTTTTGGAGAGGCTCGAAACCAAGACCTCTTACTGGGGCAGGGGGCATGGATGCCACTTGAGCTACAAGCTCATTGGTATTATTTTCTTGACAGATTCTTTTTTGCTAATCAAATTGTCTAAATTTGATCATATCAGCTACAGCATTACAAGGACACATTTCTCAATCTTGCAGCTCTGCGTACCAAAGCATTCCGTACCATGTGTCAAACTTTAAACAAATTACTTTAGGCATGGGTGCGTGTGTGTGTTGTTTTAGCACGCCATTCCAGTTATCATGTGAAAATACGCGTTAAAGCAATTAATAGCCATAGTGCCTTCAGATCACATCCTTTTTCTCAATCTTATCACGAATCCCTTAACTACTGCTTCCTTCTGCTCTGTTTCATTGAATGACAATAACTTGTGGCTTCAATCCAAACATCAACACTATGGTGCTGATTATTCTTGAATAGAGTATTTGTGAGGCTGCCTAGCAACATTTCATTGTTAGATGGAATTTTCTATTTTTATTCTTTGTAGATGCTTTGATACCCATGGAATTTTCGGGGACTTCAATCAGTTTCAATGACTGTTTTACAACCACTTTGTTTGCACAAATGTCACTGTTCTAACTCCACTTCCTTCCCTTCCTTTTAATTCCTTTTTTCTTGGTCTTGCTACTCTCTGAAGCTTGAAACTTTGGTTGGGTGAGTGATTTGTTTATATCTATTGATTAGAATTGTCTGCTTAACTGGCTAAGACTGCTTCTTTAGCAGTAGTGCTTTGGAGAAATATCTGTAGCATTAGCTGTACTTTTTAACTTTGTTTTATTGCTCTGTTTGTAATCAAACCTACTCACCTCTCATGGATCTGAAATCCAATTGCATTGCAGATTCATGCATGATAGAGGATAAACTTGTGCCCAAGGAATATGAGTTTTCATCTGGGCAACACGTCTCTGGTTATGTATATAAAGTGGACGGTGAATGGGCCTGGTTAACAATATCTCGACATTTGAAGGCAAAGCTTTTTGTTCTCGACAGTGCTTGTGAACCTAGTGAACTTCAAGAATTCCAAAAAAGATTCTATGTTGGGAAGGCCGTGACTGGTCATGTTTTGAACTATAACAAGGAGAAAGCATCGCTACGGTTGGTGCTCCATCCATTTGCTGCCTCTCAAACTCTTGTTGATGGGGGAGCTCCAATTATGGATGACCTACAGAGTAATGCTCCCTGGGACAATGTTACTGCTCATATTCGGGAAGGAGATATTGTAGGTGGTAGAATTTCCAAGATACTTCCAGGTGTTGGTGGATTGCTGGTGCAACTTGGTCCTCATATACATGGCAGGGTTCATTTTACCGAACTTCAAGACTCGTGGGTTCCTGATCCATTGTCTGCATACAAAGAAGGTCAATTTGTCAAATCCAAGGTCCTAGAGATAAGCCATCCAGTCAAGGGTACCATTCACATCGATCTGTCATTACGTTTATCTTTGAATGGCATGCTTGGTCAAAATTCAGCAGAGTTCTCGAATAATCAGTAAGTCTTGGAGCTTTATGAATTCCTAATATTGCTCTCATCTTGTTAGTATTAGTGTTGAACAACTGATTAGGAGGGGGCTGCTAAACTATTTTGTAATTTTTTCTGGCTTGTCTAGGTGTTGAGGTGCCTTCCACTTAATGAAAATGAAATGATGAACTCAGTACTTTTATTCCTTGCAAAATAGAAACTCGCTTTGGCTTGACCGCTGTATCCAATCTCTGCGTATTAGTCTATTTAGAAACAGTGGGTCCATGTTTGCATGCATCTGTAGGAAATTAGGAATAATATCTTCAGCTAGGTTCTATATTTGATAGGGACCACTTTGGTTGATTTTAACACAGAAAAATACCATGTAATGATATTGTCTTTGATTGAAGCTGAAAAGCTTTGTGATGCTGCTACAATTAATATAAGAGTACACACATAATTCTATAATTCCTATTCTATCCTCGTCGTTTCCTTTTGTTTAAAGTTGAATCTAGTGCATACCTCAACCCTGCTCAGCTAGTAGCCTACATTTAAGTTCAGCCATTTCTCATGCTCATAAATTTCAACACTCAACGCCCTAGCTGCTGAAATTTCGGTGACTGGAACCTAGGACAAATGTCAGCATGACAAACCACAAAAGCTTCTGATTCTGTAACACTGCCAAACAAAAGTTTCTGTTTAAATTCACTTATGTGACTAAACATGCAGGGGGACCAGGCCTTTGTGATTTTAGATTTCTTAATAAGCTCCTATTCTGGTCTTCTCTGCAATCTCCTGTTTTTAATACTACATTACATGTTTGACAGGGATGCTCCCAGCAAACATGTGGATAAGATTGAGGATCTACAACCTGACATGGTTGTGCAGGTAAGAGATAGGTTCCACTTCTTAATATGCTCTTGTATTATTTCTTTTTCTTTTTCGGTCTCTTGATTACTTTTCATTGATTTGTCCAGTGAGTTCATCTTGGGCATATTGCTTGGTATCATGTTTGTTTAATCCATTTTTTCTAAATCTGGCAGGGTTATGTTAAGAATGTTTCATCAAAAGGATGTTTCATTTCACTTTCAAGGAAACTTGATGCAAAAATTCTCCTCTCAAATCTGTCTGAGGGATATATTGATGATCCTGAAAAAGAATTCCCCATCGGGAAACTTTTAACTGGCCGGTAAGTTTTTCTCCATTCTTCCTATTTTGTTGGCTGAAAAAATGTGATGTTTATGATGGATTGTATCCGAGGAAATGTACTAAGAAGCTTGATTGCAGGGTACTATCTGTGGAGCATCTATCAAAGCGAATTGAAGTTACCTTGAAGAAATCGGGCGTAAGCAACGCGTCAAAATCTGAAAACAGTGATCTGAGTCGCCTACATGTTGGGGAAATAATTTCTGGCAGGATTAAACGGGTGGAATCATATGGGTTGTTTATCGCACTTGACCACACAAATTTGGTAATTACTAACCCATTTCAAAATTTCTTTTATGGTGGCCCAATAAATGGATTTAAATTGTCCCTATTTGAGGGGTATCTTCAACTATATCATGCGTGTGTTTGCTGGTTCTTATTTTGTTTTTAAGAAAAAAACAAGTTTCTTTTTAAGCCAGCTATGATGCTTTCATCTCTGTGTATGATCTCTGACCTCATATGCTTATGGTTTTAATTTTATCCTATTCGTTTGCATAGGTTGGATTGTGTCATGTGTCACAGCTTTTGGATCATATTGGTAACATTGAATCGAAATATAAAGCTGGGGAGAAGGTTACAGCAAAGATTTTGAAGGTAGATTTCCCTTTTCTTGTAATAGAAATTGTTGATAAATAATTGGGTTTTTGTTAATTATATTCTAGTTAGACCGGTAATTACTGGATCAGTATTAATATCATTTCACAGATTCATATGACTGATATAAAAATTTTCCTTTCCAGTTAGATCATGCAACTTTGCTACGGACTTCCAACAAGCTCTTTTAATAAATTATTTTAGTGTAACAAAAAAGAATTGTCTTATTAAGCAAATCCCGCTGTATTTTTGTTTGGAATGGAATTTTCTCGGTTGACATTCTACTGTCCATATACTGCTTTCCTCAGGTGGATGAGGAAAGGCGCCGAATCTCTCTTGGAATGAAGAACTTAGATGTTCGGGATGAAATGAACTCTTCAAAAGAAGAAGAATCTGATGAAGAAATGAGTGAAAATGAATCTATGGATGACAGCAATGCTCAAATAAAAATAATATCGGAGAGCAGCTTGCTTGGTATCCATAACATTGATATTGAATGCCAGAATGAACGATCAATTCTTGCCCAAGCAGAATCCAGGGCCTCAATTCCTCCGCTTGAGGTCGCACTTGATGACACGGAGCACTCTCATCCAGATGATGTCCTTCTTCAAAACCAAGGGCATATTGACGAGGCAGACACTATGGTTAAGAAGAATAAACAAGAAAAGAAGAAACCAAAGAAATTGAGGTCCATTTAAATGACACACTAGTTCATTTCCCTTCCATAATAAAAGGCTAGTTGGCTGGATGTTTATCATTTTCTGCTGCTCAAATTTGTCTTTATTCTTGAAAACCATCTGTGCAGTGAGCAAGAAATTAGTGCTGCTGAAGAGAGACGGCTAGAGGAAGATGAACCAAGGACTGCTGATGAATTTGAGATGGTGATTCGAAGCTCTCCAAATAACAGTTTTCTTTGGATAGCATACATGCGCTTCATGCTCTCTTTGGCTGATATCGAGAAGGCTCGCTCTATTGCTGAAAGGTATTACTGAAAACGCAGATGCTGACTTCCTTCTGTGCATTTATTTGATTTTAAATTTCTTTTCTCTTTTAATGAATAGGGAAAGGTTTCTAGAAGCTTATAGGCAGTGAGAAACTGGAGTTTAATAGAAAACAAAATTTTAGTGAAAATGATCATTGTTCTCATATGAAATGGTATTTTTAACTTTTGTGATGCCTTCTTGCTTTTTGAAGGGCTTTGAATACAATTAATATTCGAGAAGAGGATGAGAAGCTAAACATTTGGGTGGCTTACTTCAACTTGGAAAATGAATATGGAAATCCTCCTGAGGTATTCAAGAGAGTTTAATTTTTTCTTGCTAATTTTATTATATATAATCTTTAAGTTTGACAATTTGGAGTTTGTCTTCAGGATGCTGTTAAGAAAGTATTTCAGAGAGCATTGCAATATTGTGATCCAAAGAAGGTCCATCTGGCACTCTTGAAAATGTATAAGAAGACTAATCAGAATAAATTAGCTGAGGAGCTTCTTGACAAAATGATCAAGAAGTTCAAGCATTCATGCAAGGTATATTTTATGCTTTTATGAATCTTACCTTTATTTTTTTATTTTTTTTGAGATTCTATCCTGGCTCTTTATTGAACATTTAAGCTATGGAAATTCTAGTTTTGGTTGAAACGGGTAAAGTGGCTTCTCAAGCAAAAGCAAGATGGGGTTCAGTCTGTTGTGCAACGTGCTCTTTTATGCCTTCCTCGCCATAAGCACATCAAGTTCATCTCACAGACAGCTATCCGTGAGTTCAAATGCGGGGTCGCTGATAGAGGGAGAACCCTGTTTGAAGAAATTTTGCGAGAATACCCAAAGAGAACAGACTTATGGAGTGTTTATCTTGATCAGGTAAGATTCTTTAGTTATTTCCAAATATAAGAATGGTTTTTTAGTCATTAGGTAAAGGCCAAAGATAAGACTTCTACTACATCTTTAGCACATCTTTCTAGTGATAAAATGCTGGACTGGATACATATATTGAGCAGTTGCCAACCACTACCATGTTTTTCAAATTAATTCGCAAGTAACCAGGGTATCCAGGGTATCCAGGGTTTGAATTCTGATTGCTTCGTCAAATAGGCTTCCTTATCATTTTGATTTTTATATCTTAATTAACAATATTATTTCACTGTACACACCTTACATCCTGGTGTCAAATTGACAGGAAATTAAACTTGGAGACGCGGATGTGATTCGTTCACTTTTTGAGAGGGCAATTAGTCTGAGTCTTCCACCTAAAAAGATGAAAGTATGTGTTATTTGCAATTGATGGACTCCATTTTGCATAAATGTCCTGGTTTTTCCTTTCATGTTGGTCCTCATTCATGTATGCTTCCTTATCTGGATTTGCAGTTTTTATTCAAGAAATATCTGGAGTATGAGAAGTCTTATGGTGATGAAAAACAGATCGAGTCTGTGAAACAGAAGGCCATGGAATATGTTCAGAATACCCTGGCCTGATGATACCGACTCTTGTTTCCAGCCTCAGTTTCAATTTCAACCCAACATGCCCTGGGTTCAGTTCATAGGTCTAGGTGTATTCCAAAGATGCTACCGAATACGTGGTCTGGTTTTGCTGCTATTTTGATGGGGGAAAAAGGGCACAGGTTATATGCAGCTAATTGGATCTAACTCGGGGCAATGATGTCGGTGAGGTCATGCTAACACAATTTATCATAGCGCCATTTTCCCACTGCACAAGAGTTGCAGATGGCAGTGCAGATGGGCATTGATGTCCAGATTGGTTATTAATGAAGGGTGTTTCGTTATAGTGATTGAAATTATTTCGGCTACAAAGTACACTTATTCGGGATCTAGCCCTTTTTGCACGGGCTACTTTTCTGTTAAGAGGAGTTGCATTAAGTAATGTAAAACTGATGGGGAAAAGGCTTTCCTATTATTATCATAGATTTTCTTGATTTTCCATTTTTTGTTTAATTTTATCATTTTGCGTTTGTTGGGATATTCGCACCCGAAAAATACAGGCCTTATGGCAAGCAGCTTCGATTAATGGAGGTAAAATCGAAAAGAGAGCCAAAAGGAACTATTTTGGCTACCATCAGAAGGTTTCTAGCAATGTTTTTCAAAAAAAAAAAAAAAAACTAGAAAGCTGTTTTTTATTCCCTACAAAACCAGAGATTCCAGCTAGTCGTTCACGAGAAATCTTTTCAGAACTTTCAATAGCAAATTGTAAGCTGTAAGCTGAGGAAAATGGCCTCCAGTGTCCAGAATTTTAACCCTGGCATGCCCTTTAAGATTTCTCTTCATGTAATAGGCAACGGAGTTTGGAACTATAGGATCTCTTTTGGACTGGATTATAGTGCAAGGCACCAAAACTTCTGGAAGAACGCTTCTCCAATCACTTAAAAACACTGTTTTAGCCACACTGAGCGCAATCCTGGGTTTCATTCTCCTCAGGCTGTTTTTGAACTCTGTTGTTGCTCGAGTGTTGTTCATACCAATAGCTGTTGGAGCAAAAGCTTGAACCCAGCTCGTGTAATTCTGATGCATGTGCTTAAAGATAGCGTTGATCTCTGAACTCGTAAAGCCCCCGTTGTATCCTTTTTCATCAAGGTACCTGCAAATCGACAACATCATAGTTCAGGCTACGAAGAACAAAAGATTGTGGTTGAAGGAAGAACATATAGCTCTAGAGAAAAGAGAAGACACCTCGGAGAGCCACCGAGTAAAACAAGGTGCCGGAAGAGTTCAGGACGCTTAATTGAAGCAATGCATCCGATCATGGCAGACATGGAATGGCCTACGAAGATTGTCTCGTTCACTCTCAGTTCATCAAGAAGGTTCACCATGTCACTTGCATACCCTTTGAAACTCGAGTATTTCTTTGGATTATAAAGGGCGGGGCTAACATTTGCAGAGAAAACCAAGTCAAAAACCACCACCTTGAAGTAACAAGCAAGATAGGGTATCAGGAGGTGCCACACGCTCTGGTCTGCACCATAACCATGAGCCAGGACCAGGGTTTCAGTGCCATTGCCGTAGATCCTACCATTTAGGGCTTCAAAAGTACCTCCTCCATAACCATGCTCATGATATAGCACATCCATTTCTGTGTTTTTGGATGAAACAGCGAAGCAATGCCTAAAGACTAGAAAGATTTGTCGAGGTGTTTTGTCTTCAATTTCCTCTCCAGTATTTATACTAAAATATGAAGTAGGCCTTGCCAATCCCCTCGAATATTGCGTGCGAGTTATTATTGATTTACTCTTTGACAAGCCTGTTTTGTTGTTAGTGTGGGATGAGAAAGCTGAACTTGATACCCTTCACAACATAGGATTCACCATGTATCAAATTTATTTTTCCCTGCAAAAATAATTGTATATGCAAGCTGTTTGATATGTTTTTTTTTACATGCAAAATTCATCGAAAAATTCATGCATTCATATAATTAAATAAATCAAGAATTATGTAGGTTAATAAATAAAAAAAATTATTAATGACAACTAAAAAATAAAACTAAAAAAATCAATAAATAAATATAGACCAAGATATTTAATCTCGTAAGACGGGATATTTATCTGGTTATGTTTATCAAATTTTTTATTTATTAAAATTACTTTTTTATTCAATCAAACGATACTAGAAATAGATACACATTAAATTAATTGAATATAATAAAAAAAATATTATGCAACACTACATATATTAAAAATATTATCTTAAAATAAATATTTTTTATTTTCTAAAATAAATTTTATCTATATAAATTTATATAAAAAAAATAAAAAAATAATTATAAATGAATCATAATAATCTTTTCAAAAATTAAATACAACTAACACTGAGTTAAAAAGTTTTTATCTAATAACTTCGCTATCCATATATTTCTTTCCTTTAATAAGACTGAGTTCTTCATCCATAATTTAACACGTTCTATATAGCATAAGTAGGATTTTGCGAAAGCAGTGATAAAATGGAATTTAATAAGATACATTGAAAATAACATCAACTAATAATGGATAAATAAATAAAAAGTTAATTTTTTAGGGCGTGAGGCGTAAATATTCTCTGACAAGAGTATTAAATTCAAGGGTATATTTAAAATGTTTTGAAAGTTTGACTAGCATGTTTAACAGTCAAAGTTTGGGAAGTGGGGGACCCAGGGCCCTGGCCACAGCGTGAATCCGCCACCAGACGCACCATGCATCCACACTCGGAATGCCCTGTCTCTGAAGATATTTCTTTCTTTGCATTTAACCTTCGAATCTATTCCAGTCCAACGAGAAATGATAGCATAAATCAAAAGGTGTAAATCTAATTTGCTTATGATGATAATAAACATTGGCGGTATGGAAGATTCAAGCTTTCAAAAATTCTTATTGTCTAGGGTTCAACTCCCCACTCTCGATGGGAATTAAGCCTTGCTCATGCGAGGTGTGAGTAATGGCGTGTGAGCTTCAGGGGATATGCTAATATCCTATATCATTTTCATACATATGGGATGAAATTCAGGCTACTCAATCTCCCAAGATTAGATTGGTCGAAATGTTGACTAAAGGAATGATACGAATTAATGAAGCGATCCCAGATGATTATGGACTAGCTAAGGGATTTGATGTTTTGGTGAACTTTTTTCCAACAACTACTCCATTTCTTGCTTTAATTTGATGTTATGGCAGTTTGATTTTCCCTGCAACTGCACCACCCAAGAAGACAATGTTCATACAGTGATGTATACTTTTCTCATGCACAGGAGCTACCTTCGTCATCTCTCATTCCACACCAGGACAGAAACATAGAGTCACGACACAGCAATTAAAGAGCAAAGGAGTTCGCCAAATTTATTGGGCTAAGAAGTTCCATCTGCCCAGAAATATGACTGTTGAAACTCAAAATGCAAATGAAAATAACTTATGATCCACGAGAAAGAAATGGAGTTTTTCTTCTAGGTTGTTTCCTTTCCCCATTTGTTATCCAGCTTATCTCCACCAAACAACAATTGAGCTGTGAAAACCATGCCTCAACGAAATTAATGATGATAAGGACGTGTGTGGACTGATTAAAATTCCGAGTGAGTGACACAAGCAATGCTGTCAGCAATAAGCAGTAGTTGTGCTTTTATTGGCATAAGAAGAACACCATAAATACAACTCAACGAACTTGCCGCCCCAGAGTTTACTTCTGGCTGTTGTAAGAGCTTTTTGAATTGAATGACGCTGCTAGTAAAGGGCCGCTTTCTGCTACTACTGTACCATCCTCATTCAATATCTTGGGCTTACAAGATCTTTACATTTATTTCTTGGTGGCTACGTGCAACAACCAAGACAAATTGGGCAACTACTATTCAAAATGAAAAGAACTGGAGAGTTAATACTGCAGCAATAACATACTTTTAGATTTCATGGTTCTCAACTGTGATATTTAATTTATTTAATTGATGTTCTTGTTGACATTAATTAAAATTTTATTACTGACAATATTGTTTCTCCTAGTAACAATTAAATTTCATGACATGTGTCATGTTTATTTTAAAGTGCGACAACTATTTTATTATATTGAAGAATAATAATATTTAATAAATATTTTATTTCAGAAGTGCAATAAGATGAAAATATATTATTTTACCGAATCCTTTTAAAATATAGTATTATTCATACAAAAATTTTAACCTGATTAAAAAAAAAAAACCCAACAACCAACGTTATTGCTATTTCTTTCTTTTTGCAAATGATTATCAATAATAAATAAGATTTGCTTCAATGTTAATGTCAAATTTGTTAGCGGGTTGGCGTTGTAGTTATCTTGATGGAAGGAGAAAGCAGCGTTGAAAGAAGACTGGTCTAAACTGTATCCATATATACAAGTCTCCAACTGTCTTTGATGGCATTAAAGTGTTTAGGATTGGATTTTAAAAATATTTTTGAAAAAAAATTATTTTATTTTATTTTATTTTAAATTAATATTTTATATATATATATATATATTCAGATCATTTTAATATGCATGTCAAACATAATTTTTTTAAAAAATAAAAAAATATTATTTTAATATGTTTTGGAATAAAAAAAAACTTTAAAAAACAACCGGTACTACACTGCTATAAACCCTTTATAAATTAGAGGTCACGAAATAATTTTGTACAATTTTTAATTTTTTAATTTTTATGTTTATTTTTAGATTATTTTAAAAAATATTATATATTTTTTATTCATTCTGGTTATTATAATTCAATTTTGATCTCCTATAAAAAACAAATAAAAGGGAAAAAATTTCTTGTCTAAAGAAGAAACAAAATTGCTAAAAAAAAGTGTTTTTTTTTAAATCACGCTTTAACTTTGATTTCGGTAATTTTTCTAAATTTTTATTATTTGGAGTGTTATTATAATTTTTGCATATTTTTATTCTTACATAAGCAAGCATTAATTAAAAAAACCAATAACAAGAAAAAGAAACTGAAAAAGAAGAAGCACCAAAACAACACCGTTTTAAACTGAAAAACTTTTTTTAAAAGAAACTCCCTCCTTTAACAGAAACGACGCTGTTTTAAAATAGAAGAAGCACCAAAACGACACCGTTTTAGTGCATGTCTAGCTCATCGTCTTCCTTTTTCTCTACTGCACGGCTGCACCCCTTCCCAAATGATGGAATTTTATCCTTCCGCCCACACACCCTAACATGGCCACAAAAAAAAAAACCCCTTCCCTTCCCTGACATCCCCTCCTCCCTCATCAGTCGTCACCACTCTTTTCCATGCTGAAATGATGAGTGAAACCATTGCAAAATGAGGCTAAAAAAGGCTGGTCGGTAATACTTTTTAATAAGGTTGTGAATTTTGTTTCATTTCACCTGAAATGATCGAAATGTTTTATATTAATTTAAAAAATAAAATAAAATAGAATAAATTTTATTTTATTTTAAATTTCGGTCTGTTTTGGATTTTTCGACTAAATTCCACCCGGAACGTTCCTGTTTCATTCTACATGTTCCGTTCCGCTCTTGAAAAGTCATTGAATCAAATTGAATCTTATTCAATTTAATTAATTAAATCATCCAATTATAAAAAGTTTTTTTTCATTACAATTTTCAATAACAATGATATTAATAATAATATTGAAAATTATTATTACTATTTTTATTAACAATGATATTAATTTTTTAAAATTAGATTTATCACTAATATATATGGTTTATATTCATGTTGTTTTTTTCATATTTATACTTTTTAGAAATTTGAGCAAAATAAAGGATGCTTTAGATTCCATTAGCCTTGATAACATTAACCTAACTTTATATTTAAAATATTTGTGTTAAAACATTTTAATTTCATAATATTTTGATATTTTGTTTAAGTTGAATTGCTTTAAATTAAAGATCTATTTAATCTTGTCTATTTAGAAATATTTTAAACTTTAAAATTATATTTGTTTGGCATTATGTTTGTATTGTATAATTTATAATTAATTTATCTTGAATTTGAATTATATTTGTCGAAACACTCCAAAACTAAAACATTCCATTCTAATTGAAAAATAAATCGGAATTAACAACCTTGCCTTTTAATTTCAATGGGACAAGTTACATTAAGGGCTAGGATTCTTCCTCACAGATCAAGGGTCCTAATCAAGCCACCTAGAAGAGTTTCTGGAAGACTTTCCCTCTATATAAATAGTGAAAGAAGAGACACAAGAAGGGGACCTGAGATTGAGAGAGGGAAAAAAGAGAGAGTTTTTAGCTTGAGATATTGAAGTTTGCTTGAATTAGAGCTAAGAGAGGGGAAACAAAATAATTCACATTATACTATGCATGAATAGTTACTATTCATTAATGTATTTTTGTTTCATTTTTATAAAATTTATTTTCTTTTCTATTTACGTAGTGTAAAAATTTATTTATTTTTAAAGCAGGTTATTATTTAATAATGAAATTAAATAATGTACATTATACTATTTATTCATGATTACTATTTCTTATGCTTTTATCTTTTTATGTGCGTGTACTTGTAAAAAATTATTTTTTAAAATAGGTTAATATTCACCTATGCAATTTTTTTTTATTGTTTTTGTGTTGATGTTAGTTTTAGTTTGTAAAACTGCACTTTCATCTTTTTATGAATATTTATTAAAAAACAAATAAACCTATGATCATATACGAGTTTTCATAATGTTAATGTTATGTTAATTTCATCAAGCTTGGGTTTTATCATTTAGTTTAATGTGTTTTATAGTTTTTAGGCACTGATATGAATGTTTTTAACCTCAAAACAAGTTAGGAAATGAATTTATGAGTTTTCATAAGTCATGTTTTAATTAAATTTAGATTTTAATAGTTAGAATAAAAAGACTTAATCGCGGAGATAGCTCATGAAATTTGAAAACACAATCTAAATAATATTTAATAAAAATATTATTTAAAAAACAATTATTACTATAATTCTAAATACTTTATATAAAATACTCAACCGTGAAAACCGCTCATGGAACTTACCATTCCACGAGACAATAGCAATATATTTTTATTTATTTATGTGGGTGTCCGGATCAGCTTGCGTGTACCACGATTAATTTCACGGTCCACTGAATACCCTACAAACCCAGTGGATATATAAAACACCGTAAAAATAACAAGCATATACATAAAAGCTTGAATTCAGAAGCAGCCGAAAGAAACAAGCCCGTCCCACCATAAGGCGAATACACTTAGTGCCAACAGCAATATCTTTGATTGTGCCGAATAAAGGTTTCTCCTATGATGCCTGTACAATCCCATCTTCCCCTATTATCGCCAACTCTATTGACATCTCCAGCAACAAAAATATTAATACAGATAAATAAATAATCCAAACCCACAGCAGCAGAAATTTAATTCTATCTTCATGATTAAATAATAATAAAAGATTACAAAAATTAGCAAATTTAGTTCATTTCCCTTGCACTAATAAGCTAAAAAACAACTCAAAATTCAAGTGACCTAAAAGGAAAGGTCTAGATAATGTGAAATTAGTGTCTATTTAGCACTCAATTAGGAAGCAGTCACACAGTTAATTAACTAAATAGAGTAAAGGAGAAGTAGGTAAAACCTGAAAATTTTATCAGCAAAACACAAAAAAACTAAATTAAGTACGGTTAAAGTTGATCAAATGACTACTTAATTATTTTTTATACCATAAGACTTAGGTTATAATCCACATGAAAATGTCAAAATAATTTCTGAAAAAGAACAATTAATCTACTTCCTTTTTCAAAATATCATTTAAAGGGATCGAGAGAGTGTGTGTTAAAAAATGTCTAAGTTTTTTAATGTTTCAATCGAGTCCAAATTGAAACGAACATTAAGGTTTTGTTCGGTGTCATTAGTTAACTATTGGCTCTTCATAACTGGGTTTAGAGAATCTAAGATTTGATGAAATGTTTGATTGTTGACATCAATGTCAATACCTTACTGCAGAAGAATTAAACGCTTCTCGAGTCAGTGAAGGCAATCTTTTACTTTGTTAAAGCAGCTTCTTTAGTTGTTAAACTACAATTTCACACGTAGTGCAGAAACTAATCTGTTTGCGAAATGGAAAATGAAAAAATAAATGGTTGTCATATGAAGAGACCCTCTTGAGATGCCAGTTGAATCTGCAATCTACGAGCCTTTTGGAAAAATTCCACGAGCAGGGCGACCCAACTAACAGGGTGGGCAGCACATGAACCCTAAAATCCATGCTCTACTGCCCAGCTAGGGTTCCGAGAGCCTCCTTGAGGAGTTTCTGCGCCTCTTCTCTCTGCCTAGACAAGTGAAGGAAGAAGTGGTAAGGAGGAGATGTTTCAGCATATTTACAATTTGAATATCACTAACGTGAATAGAAAGATGAACCCTTGTCAGTCAATAACGAACACTCCATATCATAATAGGAAAATAACCAAGCATGGATAATACCAGCCTAGATAAAGATAATCCACCAACTGTAAAAAACACAACCAATTTAGATCTAGTGATTAATGCAATCTTGCTTTTGGAAGAGGGCATTGTTGCAGAGTGACGCTATAGTTCAGACTTCGATACAGGTCATCAAAGGAGGAAACCGATATGCCTAATACAATGTGGAAACGTTTTTCCACCTTGATAAATGTTTCCTTGCATATGAGATAGAAACCTTCCAGCCACGGTAAAAATTGCTCAAATGTTTTTCCAACACAGCCTGCCAGATCCAGATCACTTTTCAAGAAACTATACCAGCATGTTGTTTCCCCAGTCCCATGTTCCTCAGTCTCAAAAGGATATAAGGTGGTTATGTTATTCAGGGTTAACCATGAACTAAAGATGTTAAAAGAATGAAAGAAACTCATTCAAGATGCTTTGGCAATTAATTAAAAAAAAGGACTATTATTTGCAAGAAGCTCCAAACATTAAATAAGATATTCAAGAAGATACCTCTTTATATCCTCCACAGCTTGTTTACGACGTTGTATCTGAAGCTCTAGAATATGAATCAATGTGGCCCTAGCCTGTGGGGAAACCATTCACACAGTGAATGTAATTCTCAGACAGAATCAGAACAAAGTATGCAAGATACCTCAAAAGCACTTCACCTGATGGGGACGCAAAGAATTGAGAAGGTGATGCAAATTCTTGAAGATAAGGGAAATGTCTTCCACTCTCCTAGCATATTGTGAAGGTCTCTCAACAAGAACATCGGCAAGCTCCAAAATGTGAAGCTGCAATTCTCTATTAAGTGACCTCAGTTCTTTCTTGAAATCTACAGTAAACAAGAAAATCAATCAGCCTGCAGCTTTGCATATCAAGAGACCAAAATCATTAAAAAGAAAGAAAGAAAGAACGAAAGAAACAAAGAGAAGAAACAATAACATCCATTTATGGGGAAACAACTGGATAAGGAGCGGTTTTACATCCATTTCTTACCAAGAATGTCTTTTGCTGTCCCTTTGCAGAACATTAAGCAAATCCTAGACCATATAAGGAGCTCGATATGAAAAGGATAATAGCAGGCACAATACATCCCCATACATTTTATTTTTTTTGGTGAGTCTAAGTAGAATTTTTTCATTTGGATTGTCCCTGTTGTATTATCAGGAACTAGAGTACACAATATAGAATGGTTATCCGCTATGCAGTTGCTTTCTAGGTGTAAGTTTTTAGCATCAAAACTCCATAGAAATCACTCAAACAGCCATGAAAAGATTCCGTCGCGCAACGATCAAACTAATAGCCTAACATTCACCTAGTGGCCTTACAAGCTTTCAACCTTCAATAGAGAAATCTTTTTAATTAAAAACGAAAATAAACAATATTTCGCAAATACAGCAGGCATTAAAATTCCTCAATTGTATCATTATTATTGTGTACTTTCATAAAAAAAATACAATCAAGCAGCAATGAAGTAGATGCAAAACATACCAACATTTGGTCCTTTTGGGTACAGTTGTCGCACTCCCTGCTCTTCTAAGCTTGGAAGCACATCATCAGTCTAAAATAAAACAACAAAATAAAACCACCAATGAGAAACCCTAATTCCCAAAAGTACAGAAACAAGGAAATCCTCTAGGCACACACACAATGTGCAAAACCGGAACCCCAACATCTCCATAAACACTAAAATCACCATCTTTTTCATTCCCTTTCGAAGCAATTCCAAAACTGGAGCAAAAAATTCGAGAAAAATGAGAGGGAAAGAGAGATTACAGTGTAACTGCTAGCAAAACACACATAAGTGCCTTCAATAGGAGGAGGAGGTTCTGGAGCTGATTTAGGGTTTTCAATATAATCTTTGTACAGTCTGTAAAACGGTGGCGGTGGTGGAAATGTAGCTGTTGCCATTGCAGAACTCTTCTCTTTTCAACCAAAAAGCACCACAAAAAAATTATTCTTCGAAAAAATTTCTCTGAAAAACCCCAATTCCTGTATGGTTGCCGAGAAAAATACTAGTAAAAATGTTATGGAGAAAATTCACCTTAATTTTAATTTATTCAATTTCAATCTGGACCGTCCACATGCATGGTCCCGTGATAGGAAATGTCCCTAATGCCTTTCTTTTTATGGAAAGCAACCTAAGAGGCTTGGCCTTTACAGCTTAAACGTGAGGGGTATAACAGTCAATTAGTAAATACGTGGTCAGCAACTAAAGGATCGTTTATAACAGTTAACAACGTACATAACAAATGAGAAAGAGAGGGAGAGGGAGAGGGAGAGGGAGAGGGCTAAAAACTCTGCCACATACGGTGCTAAAAATAGACAGATGGAGAAAATAATCCTAAAATTTTAAGATCCCATTTGGTGATTTTCTCTGTTCAGATCTCTAAAGCATCATATTTGGAAAATAAATCCAGGTAAATGCAAATTCTAGTGTTTTTTATTCTTTAAAGTATCTTACTGTGTATGTGGTAAAACTCTTGATGTTTTTTCTTCTTAACTCATCACGAAAAGTACATTAAGGATTTATGGATAGATTTTAAAGAAAGAAGAGGTGATTTGACAAGAGTGTGAAGGGTTTTTTAATGGGATTTTTTTTTTTTTGTTTTTCAAGTGGTAAAGTTTGTGTCTTTCTCAAAGGCCAACAATTTTACAACGAGATTTGCAGAAATTCACATTTGATTGCTTGAAATTAAACATGATATTGATTCTAGCATTTTAACATTCGTTTGGTACTGATTGGTGGGTGGGTATGATAGTTTATTGGCTTTAATTCATGGTTTGTGGAATGAACTTTAATGTAGGTGAAATCATAAGCATGGATCTTCCTACAAATGATGTGGAGCTTGTGCGAGAAGATGAGAAAGAGAGAGGACTCACATTTCATTGTGAGCTCTATGACACAGAAATAGTTCGCAAGATAGCTCAAGCTTTTCTCCCTGGATTATCCTCGGCCTGTGTTGATAACACAACTGGGGATATGTTTAGGAACCCTGGTTCTGTGGCTGCTGATATTAGGAAAGAAATGGTTGATTATCTGACCCAGAGAAGTGAAAGTTTTGTTGCGGAATCTGTTGTACTAGAAGGTGATCTAGATGGGGAGGTGTCCGACCATCCATATGATATCATTTCTAACATGGTTGATGACTTTGCGAGTTTGAAAAGGAATTTGTTTAGTCGGGTTTCAGGATGGTTACTGAGTGAAAAGAGAGAAGATAAAATAGATGATTTCGTGCAAGAGATGGAAATAAATGGGTTTTGGTTGTTGGACAGGAGAGAAGCGGTTGCACAGATTTTGGTTAAGAATGTTGACTTCAAGAACATTTTTCATTGTGACAAGAAGTTCAACACTGCTGAAGAGCTTGTTGAGCATGTTGTCAACTGTGGATTTAGGACCATGAACTGCATAAATGAGGGGTGCTCAACAGTATTTTGTGCAAGCCATTTGGAGAAGCATGATTTAGCTTGTCCATTCAAAATAATCCCATGTGAGCAGCAGTGCTCAGAAAACATCATGAGACGTGAAATGGATCGGCACTGCATAACTGTCTGTCCTATGAAGATTGTGAGCTGTCCTTTCTATGCAGTGGGTTGTCAGTCCACTATGCCTCATTCTATAATTCAGCAACATCGTTCCGACAATCTCCTTTCACACTTGCTATATACTCTTAAAAGTATTCACAAGGGAGGATCAGAGGAGGATCTGAAAAAACGTGTTGACCAAATAGTGGAGGTGAGTCTTAGTTGATTCTATGATGTTTTGCTTATACAATTTTTGAACATCCATGGTGCCCATGTTTTTGTTTCCTCATAACTCAAAAGGCATGTTCAAGAACCTTTGTCATTCCTCTTTTTCACTATGACAAATCTTGAGTGGCTGTATATACTAACTTGTACTGCCACTAGTTGCTATTTTAGTTTTTGAACGCATGTCTTTAAGCAAAGCCTTGCCCATTCTGGTCTTGTGAATGGACTTGAGGACATGAATCGAGGTGTGCATTCCCACACTCGTACATAATTTTTAACATTTGTTGGATCAATGCTTAAAGCTTTTGAGAATTGGTTGTTTTTGTTGTTTGGAGCTTTTCCACATTGGGTAGGGTCGTGTGGCAGATGCTGTTATTTTCCAAGCTACTTTTGTATATGGGTTTTTTGCTTGTTGTTCATCAGTGGGTTTGATTTGTTACGAGGGAACTGCATGATGAAATTTATTTTGATCATGGAACACCTACTGCAATGCAGTACACAATTTGTTTTCTTTTATTGTATTTGTCAAATGTGGCATGTAAAATTCCTGGCAATACTTAACCGGCAGCAACATTTTTCATGCTTTATGACAGTCATCCCCTGGTCGACTAGCAGATGCTAGGGATGCGAGATCTCTAATCCTCAAAGTCAAGGATGTTGAAGCAAAGCTTGGGCCTTTGGAAGTTAAAGCTGCTGAAAAGGTTAGTGAAGAACCCAACAAGGCTGGAGAGAACAGTAGTGAAGAACCCATTGAAGCTTTCAACAAGGGTGGCGATGAATCGACTGAGGTAGACAAAATTGGCAGTGAAAAGTCGAATGAGACCATAAATAAGGTTGTTGAAGAACTGTCGAGCATTCAAATTTAAGGGCTTGCATGAAAGGAAGCTGGGATGCAAGTTGACACCTAATACACTTCTGCCATGCTGAAAAATTGTTTTTGCATTCATTAAATCCCAAGCACTGTGGAACCATCCTAGTTCTGTTGAACATCAAAAGCTGATTCACAGGAAATCGTGCTCCTCATTGCCGCTTGCTTCATCCGCTTTGCACATCATTGTTATAGGTAAAAAAAATCTGCTCATCATTCGTTAGCAGTTCACTCTGGCTGATTTCCAGAGGCAAAACAATTTTCTGTGATTTAATCCTCACGAAGAATCATTAATGTATGATGGTTCTCTCCTGTCTAATAACTCCCAAATAGAAGGTCGACTTGCAGTTTCGCCCGAGCTACCAAAATTTTGCTTTAATAGGAAAAAAAATGGTATAATTTCCAAGCGTTTTGTTCAGATTGTCAAATATGCTTCCCACGATTAATATATAAAGCTACATGATAAACAATCGTATTACCTTGCATCCACTACACAACCAATTTCTGTTTCAAATTCAGGAAAGAAGAGCTGAGCACCTCCTCCGAGAGGTGTTACCCTCATAATCACAACTTCTTTTTGTATGATCTGTGACTAAGAAAGAACACAAGTTTATACAAACTAGTTACTTTCCATATGATTAACAGTCTTGAACAGCCTTGCGCAGTCAACAAAGCAATCAATCACTAGATTTCCAGTGAAAGTTAAAATACAACCCGAAAAAAGGCAAATAAATTTCAAGGGTGTGTGGTGTAATTCACCCACCATAAGCACCTATTATTAAAAAAAAAAAAATAGCCATACAGTTAGACAGAGAGAGAGAGCGCTTCTGTGCCATCCTGTGGATGTAGGGTTAAACCCACAGCATGATAGCTAAAGCTCGGCTGTTCAAATGGGCCTAAGGGTTGATGGAGAAGCCGAAGCCTAGTTTCTTATCGTTGCTCTGTCCTCCACATCATGAGCTGAAGGCTGCTGGAGAAATGGACATATAGCAATAAAATATAGATGGGGTAAGAATCTGAAGTTCTGAACGCACTACGTCCAATCTAGAAGCAGGGACTGTATTTCTTGAGAGTTCCAGGCAGAATCCTTTAAGATTTTGACAAAATCTCTGCCTTTGAACAGATTCAATCCTTCATTATTTTAGCTCTTCCACTTTCTCAATTATCAAATCAAACAAATTGAAACTGAAAATTCAAGGAAATTACAGAGTCCTTGTGGAAGAATATTTAATCTCTGATGGGATGGAAAAGTATCTAGCCCGTGACCAAGTCCTTGTGGGAAATTCAGGGTTCATATTGCCTGAAGACCGAATTAAATTTGTTGTGTAAATATTCCACAATACACGTTAAAAGTTAAAACCCCCTTCTTATAAAAAGAAAAACTGATTTGACTGCAAACAATTCAAATGTTCGATTCAAAAGCATTCAAGAACGTTTGATGCTACATTTTAATATTAAAAATAGTTTTAAATTGAGTAAAAGTGAACTAAGTTATTAAGTTAACTAGCTTGTATTTATTTTAAATAAATAATAATTAATTACTTGAATATATGCCCACCTATAAATAGACAACTGTGCTAAGATTATTAAACATGTGAACTAAGAAGATTTTGTCCACTCCATCCTCGTGAATCAGATAATGCAACTCCTAATGAGATTTTTTAAAAAAATATATAAAAATATTTATTTAAAATTAACTCTTAATGACATGTATACTTGAGATTCTAAATATTAAGATTAAAAGCTTGTTTGAAAAAGCAGTTAGAATGATGTTTTTAAAATTTTTGGTTTTTTTTAAATTAATTTTTATATTTTTTGATCGTTTTGATATACTGATATCAATAATATATTTTTAAAAAATAAAAAAATATATTATTTAGATGTATTTTAGAGGAAAAAGTATTTTGAAAAACAACCGTTATTATGTATTTTAAAAGAAAAAATATTTTAAAAAACAACCGTTATCATGTATATCTAAAAACTATGGTTAAAAAAATATTTTAAAAAAAAATATTTTAATTTGAAAAATATCTTGAATTATCATTTGACGTTAAAAATGTAAATTTATGTCTCACACTTATTTTATATATAGACTAAATAAAAACAAATTACATTGATCATCAATGACTTGGCCACCGCATCAATTCAAAACCCATAAGAACACGTGTTTAGTTATTATCAATTTAAATCAATATTTATCACTTATATTATAAAGATTAGATAGAATTCAAAGACTTTCCTCTTGAGATTTGATGGGCATTGAAAAATGTAATTTACCTAATGATAAACTTATGAGTGATTTGGTACACCACCTACCACTTCCATGCAACAACAGTTGGGTGGGAGTACGAGTATTTTTTATATATAAATATATTAAAAAATATATTTTTTTATTTTTTAAATAATTACTTTTAATATTGAAATTATCTAAAAATATTAAAAAATTAATTTTAAAAACAATATTATCCTGTGTAGAATACAATTCCATACAGGTGCTTCGAGAGACTGCAAAGGGATGTCGGTGCTTGCTTTCTGATAGAATCTCTGATTCCCTACGTTCTGTCAAAATGAGTGGTGGCAGCATATGAAGCTGTGAATGTTACCTAAAATCCAACCATCTCGTACGCTGCATGTCTTTATTTGGACTTGATCATGTCGTTTTATCATTTTTCCATGTCCTTGCCTTTCTATCATGCTTTCCAGCTGCCCTTTTTTGGAGTTTTATTTATTTATTTATTTTGGAATTTGATGGTTTTCCAATATCAATATAAATGTATTGACATACTTCCATCCATCATGATATATAATGTTTCAAAATTTGCCTTATATTTGCATTTATTGAGCTTCTTAATTCTTAACTCTTGAGAACTGTAAATTAATTTTTACGACTTTCCATTTTAAAACAAATCTTAAAATACATATAAAAATTAGAGCTGCTAGTTTTTTTATGTATAATTTCGCAAAAAATAAAAAAAAATAACATTATTTAGAAAATATTCAAAAAAATAACATAGCTTAACAAGTCACATGTGATATCTATAACTTGTGAATCGCATGCCTCATATATGAGTCATGGGTTGCATGCGACTCAAAATGAATTAAAACCACATATTTATTTTCTTTTTTATTTCCCCTCTCCTCTCGGGTACCACCGCAACTTGTGGCCTGCCTCTACCCACACCTTTCTCCCTCTCTTTCCATCATAAAACATCTTAATTACTGCAACGACACCACCCCTCTCTCCCTTTCTCTCTCTCTCTCCAACGTGACGTGCAAGTTTCTCTCCCCCCACTCCTAGGCTATCCTTGCAATCTTGGCCACCGCCACCGCCGACATTCAAAACTTGAAGGTATATTACACACTTCTCCTTTATCAATTTAATCGAATTTGGGTTAATTGTTGATTTTGATTATTTTAAGGTTTAGAATTAGGGTTTTTTTTCAAAAAAAATAGGTTTTTTTATTAATTAGATTTAAATTATGTTAATTAGCTATAAAACACATTAATTTGAGTTGTTAATTTTGTTATTTGTGATAAAAATAAATGATTTTGGGTTGTTGTTGATTGTGAATTAGGGTTAGGGTTTTTCAGGTTAAATTAAGGATTTATTGAAATTGATTTTAAAAAAATATGTTGATTAGCTATGAAATATATCAATTAGGTTGATAATTTCATTATTTATTGAGAAAATTGATGAATTTGGGTTTTTACCGATTATGTCATAGTTAGAGTTTTTCTGAATAATTTTTTATCAAAATTATATGCCTTGATTAATTTGTTATATTGCTAAATTAAGCTTAGATTTTGTTGTATTGTTTAACATAATGTCTTGTGATATTTGAATACTATGCTTTTATGGTGGTAGCGTTTTCTATACCAACAATGATACTACTTATAATGGAGAAAGCAATAAGTTTCTAATTACTACATTAGATATGTTTCTTACCAAGCCATCTAAATTGTTATTATAGATTATGAATGATAACTATTTTTTAAATGTATTTATTAGATGCTTCAATTATTATAGGAGGCTTAGAGAGTAGAAATCGTTGTCCATGAAGGAGTTGGTGAGATTGGACATGCCAGTTGATGAGATTGGACGTGCCCTGACCAACAATACACTTAATTTTGTGTTATGGTGGAAATGGATGACAATTTAATCCAAACACGATGGATATCGACCAAACCCGGATGAGTAGGTTTTTTTTAATAGTTATCTTATCCAATGGGTAATAGATAGGATATGGATATTGTCAAATCCAACTTGACTCAACTCAAACCTAACCCAATACGTGTGTGTGTGTGTGTGTGTGTAGAACATTTATAATTTTTTGAATCCAATATAATATTTACATATCTCAATACTGACATAATATACACATATAAGTACACACACACATATATATATATATACTAATTTATTTTTTATTGAATATTAAATAATAGTCAAATAATAGATACCCATGTGGCTTTGAAATCCGATAAATAAGGCATGAATATCTAAATTTATTATCTAATGTGTAATAACTAGGGTATGGATATAGAGAAACTCAACTCGTGGATATCTATTGTCATTCTTATTGGTGGACTTAAAGAGTTTGAGGAGGTTGAGCGTCTCAAAGTAACCTTAGCGGAAGATAAGATTGCTTACGTGATGAGGACATGTAGTTAGGGAGGCAAGTTTGTCCATGAGTGATCCAGGCTCGTCCACAAAGCTTTTCAGACCTGTCTACAAGCTAAGGTGATTTTGGTATTGCAAGCTTGTCCTTGAGTTAGATGGGTTAGGGTTGTGCATGTCTACACACGAACGCTCCACTCACCTAATAGTGTTTCGAGCTCTCTTACAAACTAAGATAATTTTTAGATGCAATTTGATTATATACTTTAATGTTATAAAAATTATGAATTACTAATTATTAATTTTGATGAATTATGAAATTTATTAATTTTTTAATTGTGTTGAGAAGATGAAAGTGTTTATAAATTATAAATTGTTGGGTTGGTTATTTATGAAAATGAATTGAGAAGCTAAAAAAAATTGCATTGGGTATTTTTATTTTTTTTTTGGGTCGCAGATATAACATTTAAATAGTCAAACTATATTACTTTTCTAAATATTTCTGTCCTTGTTATTTTCTTTTTTAACTTGCTAAATTAAAAAAAAAAAAAAAACGTGTCTCTGAATTGATTGTCCGTAAATAACAAGTACCACAGCTGTTGCATGGATCCCGAGAAGCAACAGTAGGCTAGCTGTATATCATCACATGTCTACGTTGTTTGACTTTGAATAATAATCGCTCCCACGCTACCCAGTGTCGCGTGCATACACTCTCACACGGAGCAACTTGCAAGTTCTCGGAGCGTGGCAGTTACCTCAACGGAATGCGAGAAGGGCAAGAGACAGCACTGATCGTGGCAATCTAGGTTTCGGTGAAAAATGTACTTTAGGGTACCATTAATCAGCGTACTGTGACGGTGGAGGGAAACCTTTCCGACACCATTTTTTTTTTGCTAATTTTTATTAGAATTACTTATTAGTATTAATTTGCTTTCTTTCTGCTCACAGATGGGAGCAGCTATTTCTTTCTTTCTTTATGATTGGCCTTAGAACTTTTGAATTTCAAAGTTTCTTTGCCCGGAATAAGAATTCGAGGAACTTGCAAGGAAAAATGCCCTACAAACTAGTGGTATAAATAATGTGTTGGAGAGTACGACAGTGATTACTTTTTAAATTGATTTTTTTATGTAAAAATATATTAAAATAATTTTTTTATTTTTTAAATTATTTTTAATATCAACACGTTAAAATAATAAAAAATATAAAAAATTAATTTAAAAAAAACAAATTTCAAAATTTAATTGAAAGGCAATTCTAAACTACCATATCATTCTCGGAGAAAAAGGCACTAAACATGGTCGGTAGGCTTCTCTTAACGCTTCTCTTAACTCCACGTGAGTCACATCAACCTTTGTGATGTGAAAATTACCACAAACAATGACTTGGTGTATGAGAATTTGGCTACGCGTTAGAGGTTGTGATTTTTAAAAAACACAGAAAGTAAATGATTAGTTAACAAAAAAAAAAAAAAATTTATTGTATATGATTCCATAGTCTAATCGCGTGCGAAACATAAAAAAATAAAAAGCAAAAAAATACTGCTTTCAACAAATTCAACCATGATACACTGTTCACTGAACAGTGTATCATGCCTCCACTGTTCACTGAACAGTGAAGCATATGAACAGTGCAAAAATTGCACTGTTCACGTGAAATTCTTTTTTTTCAGTGTGTTAATTTTTTTAATATTTGTTTTTTAAAAAAACACCAGTATAAAGTGAATTAAATTCACTTGCACTGTAATATCAATTTTATACCTGATAATATTTTATCTACGCTCAAAAAATTATGAAAACTATAGTTCTTATAGGATGAATTTTTGTATGTAATGAAATTATAAATAGTTTAATGGAATAATAAAAGGTATTTTTTATAAAGTATTTTTTATTTCATGATGTAATAGGAGTAATTAATTCTACAATATTTAAATTTAAAACCATTAATATTAATATATATTTTTAAATTATTTTATAATCTCAATTTCAAAAGCATTCTTAACCAAGCACATTAAACTACTTTTTCTTCAACCTCAATTTCAAACACAGTTTTAACCAAACGCCTATTTTTTCAAACCAACCTCAACTAAAAATACTTTTTATAAAATAATTTTTTTCAAACCACAACCACAACAGCTATCGCAATACCAAAAACACTCTTCCTATGAACAATGACTTGGCTTGGAATTTGGAATACAAATTTGGTGCTTCTAGCACTAAAATAAGGAAGGCAATCGACTTTACAATAAAAAATGGTAGGTAATTGACTTGATTGATTTAGGGTTGACCAATACCTTGAGCACATTTTTTAGAAACGTTACAATTAATTAAGAAAATATTTCTATCAATTTCCCTTCACAATGCACTTAATTAAAGCATGTTATTGGCTTTACAATTAAAAATGGTAGGTAATGGAACCCATTTTTGAGAAACGTAACAATTAAAAATAATTAAAAAAAAATCTTTATATCAATCTCCTTTCACAATAATAATGCCTCACATTCTGATTTCTCAAATGGAATTGTGAATTAAATTAGTTCCTGAAATCATTTTTTAGACCAATATATTGGTAATATGATATGCATGCAATATCATATCATGCCATTAATTACGAGTCTAATCTCATCCCTTTTACAAGTAAAATAAAAATACTAAAGCTAAAAATTCATTAAAAAAATCCATTTTGGTCCAAAATTAAGAATATTAAATAGAATGAATGAATAAAAAAAATTAATTAAAATAGATTTAGTATTTGAAACTAACTAGGGGTGAGCAAAAAAACCGAAAAACTGATTTAACCAAGAAAACCAAAAAACATTAACTGAAAAACCCGGACTGGTAAAAAAAACCGATTGAACCGGTTAAAATATTTAGGAAAATATATGGTTCGGTTCGGTTTCCGGTTTTGGTGTGCCTGAACCGACCAACCCGAACCTAACCAGTTCGGTTTAAAAATGAAAAAAAAACAAGTCACGGGCCGCCTCCTCCCTCCCATTAGCCATTAGGCATCAACAACCTTAGCAGACCATTTATCATTTTTTTTCCTTTCACACATCCGCCCCCTCCCCTCCCATTAATTGATTACAGGTAAAGCTTCAATATTTCCTTTCAATATTTGAGTTAAATTTGTCTTCTTCTCTTCCAATCTTCCATGCTCTCTGTCTCTCATCTCTCATCTCTTAAACTTGTCATGTCAGAGGTGAATTGTTGATGATTCTTCCATTGTTTACTTGATTCTCCTTCATGGGTCACGACATAAAAAGATTCCACCTCAATTGCTTGAGAGGGATTATTTCGGGTCTAGAAACTGAAGAGTGTCAAAAAAATCAAAGCAGTGATTGCTAAGAACTGATACTTTTTTTTTTTGCAATTATTTTTTTCTTTGCAAGAAGTTGTAACAATGAGAACAACGTTGTTGATTCTTAGAGGATGGCATCTTGGCATTGCATTTCGATTTGAACCGGTTTAGAAGGGGAAAAAACCAAACCGAACAGAAATTAATCTGTTTGAACTGGTTTTCGGTTCGGTTCAATTCAAAAACTAAAAAAAAAATTTGATTTGATTAGTTATTTTGATCCAAAACCGGACCGAACCGAAAATGCTTAGCCCTAGAACTAACAACTTACTAGACCCATGTTTCTTTGGATTCAGTTAATAGTTAAACATAAATGTATTGCATCTGATATATTATCTTACCCCTACTATTTTAAGTTTAACTCGTAACTAAATCCAATTATATTATGTCTTATATATTGTCGATGGTATTCTAAACTCTTTTAAACCACACAAATATTAAGTTAAAAATATTGAACCACCACGTATCATGCCATTGATTCCTAAGTTTAGACCAATCTAATCACATCCCGTCTTACGAGTAAAATAAAAATACCGAAGCCAAAAAATTAAAAAAAAAATCCCATTAGTCCAAAATTGGAAATATGAAAGAGAAGGAGTGAATAAAAAATTACTCAAAACATACTTTATATATATTCGAAAAAGAGAGAGTAAAATACAAGTTGTTATAAAACAAAAAAAAAAGTGGTTTGAAGTCAGCACACATGGTTGGAATATGTCTGCCTGTGCTGTGACACGCCCATAGCTCTCCATCTCTTTTCCTGTTTTTTTTTCTCTATATATATAAAATTCACTGATTTGCATTGCAAGAATAGCACAGGAAGCCAACCTATTAATTTGGCTAGCATTGAAAGAACAAACACAACAAATTCCTTTGACAAAGCAAGAGAAAGAGCCATTCTGTAAACAGTCCTTGGAACCTGCTTAAATCATTAACAAACCCCACATTGTTCGCTCCCTCTCACGTTTCTTACCAAATCTCCCATCTTTTATTATCCCTCCTTTCTCTTTAACATTCTTTGGTTCTCCCCGTCCTGCAAAAGATTTCTTTGTTAATCTGTCCTGCCTCAGATTGAGGTAACCCTACAACGTTCCCTTCATTTCGCTCTTATGCTGTTGTCTTTGTACTTTGATTCATTGTTTCTTTAAGACTGTTGTTTTTGTTTGTTAAGGTTAGGAAATGGGACATTATGGACGTTTTCTTTGTATGAAACTTGCCCTGATATTTTTTTATTATGGATTTTTCCTGTTTATGCTGTTTTAATGATAATGGGGGGCCATGGAACGTAGCTGAATGTTTTTTTTTTCCTTTCCAGTGTACTGGGCTAAAGCTTTGTTCTTTGTCTGTTTAATCTGAAAGCTTCCACTTCTTTTCGCCTCCAACCTTGGAATTTGTTATATTTTGGTCACTGCTGCCTCTGTCAATAGCTGTCTAGAGAAGAAGTAGAAAAAATGGTGTTTATGAACTCTCTCTCTGTGTTTTTTTTTCTTAATTGAAGGCGTGGGTGAACATTTGAGAACGCAAAAAAAATGGGTCTTGATGTCTCTAACATACCATGCCTTTAGTCCCATGTATTTTTATTTTGAATCATTTCTCCTTGTTTTGCTTATTTTCTAACAGTTATTGAGACCCATAGCTCTTGTTTGTTTGGAGTTTGAGAAAGACAACTGTGTTTCCTTTCCTAAAATGGGAATGGCCTTTTCATGTGCCCTTGCTGTATTCGATGGATTGGATAGTCCTTTCGACACTGTTCTTATTAGATCAATTAGTTTTGGGACTGCTTCGCAATCTGTCGGTTTTTGTCTGTGATTCAGAATCTCATTCCATGAGATCATATGTTACAGGAAAGATGATACTTGAAGAATGCCTTAGCTTTAAGGAGAGGGAATTCAGTACCACATTCTCCTTCAAAAGTACCGCCTCGGATATGGATGTGCTTGCTAGATCAATCATTAGTCCTCAAGTTGGAGAAAAGGGTAATCAGTTGACAAGGACAGATAGCTTGCCTGACAAAAAACTTAACTTGTCATTGCTTGAGTCAGGGAACCAAAGACACCAGGCCGCGGTGACATTGCAGAAAGTGTATAAAAGCTTCAGAACCAGGAGGCAGCTGGCTGATTGTGCTGTTGTTGTCGAGCAGAGATGGTTGGTATTAGTCTAAAGTTGCAATTCCTTTTGTATCTATTTCATGAACACAAATCTTTCTTTCGCTTTCCTCTCTGTGTAAACACACACACATATTTCAAAAGGTTTCTCTCTGAATTTCTTGTTGTAGGATATCTCCTTTTTGAAGATTAATGTTCTTGTTATATGTTTTGTAGGTGGAAGTTGTTGGAATTTGCAGAACTGAAGAGAAGCTCCATATCTTTTTTTGATATTGAGAAACCTGAGACTGCAATTTCACGTTGGTCCAGAGCAAGAATGAGAGCTGCTAAGGTTCGTTCTAAAGAAATTGATGTGTGTGTGTGTGTGTGTGTGTGTTATCAAATTTATTGTACAGAATTTCTAACTACCAGAATTTTTATCCTTTGCAGGTAGGAAAAGGCTTGTCGAAGGATGCAAAGGCTCGGAAGCTAGCTTTACTGCATTGGCTAGAGGCAGTAAGATACAGTCTTGAAATAAAACTTTGGAACGGATTTACTGGTTTACTTTACCTCATATTGATTTTATTCTTTCTCTCTAATAGATTGATCCACGGCATCGTTATGGACACAACCTTCAATTTTATTATGTCAATTGGCTTCATTGCCAGAGCACACAGCCTTTCTTCTATTGGTAAATTTTCTTGAAATTGAAGACTTGCATACGACAATGTCATCTTTGCTCCAGGAAAGACATTATACACAGTTGATCTCAAACTCTTAAACTTGCAGGCTCGATATTGGAGCTGGTAAAGAAGTGAACCTTGATAGATGTGCAAGATCAAAGCTTCAACAACAATGCATCAAATATCTTGGTCCTGTAAGTATCATCACTTATTATCAATCTTTTATTCCAATAGTCATGAGAGGACGGTTGGTATAGTTACAGCAGTTTTCTGCTTCAATTTGAAATCTATTCCAAAACCTGAAACTGTAAATGGAACGTCAATATTTTTATATATTCGGTCATCTTTTTTGGCTTACCCAGCTATTAAAATCTGCTTACAAGCATTGTGTGTCCATCTTTCAGGCTGAAAGAGAAGCTTTTGAAGTAGCGTTGCAGAATGGGAGATTATTATATAAACAGAGTGGGAAACTTCTCCATACAGCAGAAGGACCGAAGGATGCCAAATGGATTTTTGTTCTGAGTACATCAAAGACCTTGTATGTTGGTCTGAAGATCAAGGGAACGTTTCAACATTCAAGTTTCTTGGCTGGTGGAGCCACTCTATCTGCTGGAAGATTAGTCGTGGAAGATGGTGTTCTCAAGGTAGCATAGAAACTGTCTTTGGTAGCTTCACGAATTTCCTCCTTTCTGCCAAATTTTACTCTCTCTATATATTTATAAGTTTCTATCGATTTGACAGGCAGTTTGGCCTCACAGCGGCCATTATCTCCCAACGGAAGAAAACTTCCAGGCATTCATGTCATTCCTCAGGGAACACAACGTAGATCTAACCGATGTAAAGGTAAGAAACTATTAAGTTTGCTCTCAGTAACATCAATGAAGTTAGCATCTGCTATAAACCCCATGAAACAAAGATTTTTCAACAGTACACTATCAGCTGACAGCATCCAAATTAGTACCATTTCCCATGAATTAGGGTTGTTCTTAATATGGTGGTCTCTACAATTGACATTGGTAACAATTTCACCTCTGTAGGAAGCCAAAGGCTCATGCCTTTCTTTTATGTGGAAACTTTGTGCTCCAGGGTTCATAGCAGATCGGTTATTATTTTTCAAGCTGTCATTTATGCATTTTCGGAACTGTAGTGGCGAATCATTGATGCACTTCTCTTCTTCTCTTTTATATTCAGGAAAGCCCAACTGATGAAGAAGATGAATCTGTTATCAAAAAGGAAATTCGTGGTAGTCTCCGAGACCAGCCTGATGCAGATTTACTTGAAGACACCAAAGCAACAAATGTTGAAGTCTTGTCTCTAGAGAACACAGTTTCAAGGAAACAAGATTGTAATGTGGCAGAAAATGCTAATCTGCACACATCAAAGTTCTCACGTGGATTACAATTTAAAATTACTGAACTTGAAATACCAACAAGAGCAGATGTGCTTGACACTTTCAAAACAGAACAACTTGGACCAAGCTGCCAGGCTGAAGATCCTGATTCTTCTGGAGAAGATGGCTATGAAACGGCAGAAGATTCATTTTTGACGGAGGAAGATTTCATGATTACTAAACTCAACTTGTTTGACGAAGATAACGAAGAAGAAAATGAGGAGCCCGTCCCCAAAGAAAAAATCCTCCAAAGGATAGATTCTCATAAAGGAATGAAGTCATATCAATTGGCGAAGCAATTACCATCATCTAAATGGACTACTGGTGCAGGGCCACGGATAGGATGCATGAGGGATTATCCATCAGAGCTTCGATTCCGGGTTTTAGAGAATGCAAATTTGTCGCCAAGAACAAGAAGTGATAACTCATCACCACGGACCGCACCTCGGCTTAGCCCGAAGGTTTCATCACCATTGGTTTTGACACAAGCTTCATTATTTAAAGAAACATCGTGCAGAAGTCCCCTTGCTCCAGACCAAGTGTTATTTTCACAAACAGCAAACCTTTAGACTCTGTTGGATCAAGAATTTTTCTTTTGCTTATTTACTGGGATAGAATAGAAATGAATACCTCTCTTCTGTAGACACACAAAAATGAAATGAAAAGGAAAGGGTTAAGCAGGCACTTAGCTGTCCCAATATTTGAGACAACGGGTTTCTATATCGTTCTTAAGTTTCTTGTAGTCATCTGCAACATCTAAAATACCATTAGCCAGGGAGGACGAGGGACATCTCGTCTTGTGGGGGAGAATGCGAAGTCAGTCCTAGCCTTCCAGCTTTATCAGGAGAAATATTTTCTTTCAGAACTCAAAACATGTACCTAGTGATCGCAAACCTAAAAACTGAACCTGGGAATCCTGAGATCAGCCCTTTTAAGCAAAAGAGCTGCAGAAAATCACCGTGTCACCAGGTTCCACGAGTTCCGATATACTTTTTATAGTTTGGTTAAATGCAAAACCGTCATCTTTATTGAACTCTTTTTTTTTAAATGAATTTATTAACATCATAATCGATATTTTTTAATGAATAAAACATGATTGGTTGGATAAATTCTCCCTTCTCATTCTTTTATGATGACTTTCTATCTCACTTAACTTTCAGGAACTGAAAATTAATAAAAATAAAGTTTTAGATTGAAAGGTGACAGTGTAAAATAATATGGGCCAAATAATGGATACTTTGAATCTTCAGGGACCAAGTTGAAGTTCTCCATGCCTTTTTGAACCATGGGCACTACGTTTTAGACTATTTTGGCCCTTTTTAGAAGGGAAAAAAAAACTATAACGTTAAATTTAATTTTATAAAATTAATCTTTGATTGAACATCATAATTTTCTCAAAACATTTGCATACTTCAAACCATATAAAAAAAAAAAGCAAATCGTAACAAATAAAACATTATCAACATAATGTATAAAAATGAAATTGTAAGGAAAGTAAAGTTTAATGAACAAAAGATGTCATGTCTATAGTAAAAATAAAAATAAAAATTCACAATAATGTATAATGTTTTTACGTTGTGTTTTAGTACATAGTATAATTAACAAAACAATTAAAAAAGCATGGTGCCAATTACTATTAATAGTGAAGTTATTGTTATCATATCATTGAGTTTAATATTTTTTTTAAAAAATATTAATTTTTAGTTATGATGTTATAATAAAATTAAATACTTATAGAGTTGAGCACCAACTAAATATCTATTATGATACTTATTTAAAATTATGAAAACAAATCGAAACAAATTTTGAAGATCAATTCAAAATCAATCAAAATATTGAAGAATGAAATTGATAAACAAATTAATCTACATAGTTATTAAACTAGACTTAAACAAAATTAGACGCATTGTTATTAAACCAGGCCCAACAGATAAACCTTGAAACCTTTTTATTTAACTCTTTACCCAACTCAAATTTAAAATTAACTTACATAGAAGTTTATTATACATAACCCAATTGATTTGACAGGTCCAAATACAACCTAAAAAACTGGTAAAAACATGGTTTAACTTAAAAAAAATCTCAAAGTGACATCTTTTTTTTAATATTGAAACAGTGATATATTGAATTGACTCAGACTTTGCAGCTTAACTCGCAAAATCTACAATCCAAATCATGGACTCCACTAGATTTAAGAATTTTATTTTTAAAAAATATCTTTTATTTCATGATATGATAACAAAAATAAATGCTTGCAAGAAAAATTATATCAACCAAATGTTGAGACGTTTGTTTGAGATTGCGATAATTTTATAAAAAAACCAAAGTAAATTAGGGCAATCAATTAAAAATCAAAAAAATATTGAATGATAAAAATAAAAGAAAAAAATAAAACATAAAATTTTTTTTAAAAAGGAAAAAAAGTTTGAAAAATTAAAACAAAATTGAGATGGTTAATTGTTCATATAAACAGTTATAATGTTTTTCATTTTTGTAATAGAGAGAGTAATGAACAATGAAGCACTATAATGTTTGTCACATGCCAATATATATATATATATATATATATATATATATATATATATATATATATATATTAGATTTCTGTATTCTAATTCCACATCTTTTAAATAATTACACATTCTATATAAATTATCATCACTGATATTGCATTTATCTAATATGCTTTTGTTGGTTTAGAACTACCATGCTTAAATAAATTATTTTTATACAAGAGAAAATCACATTTTATCCTCTAAAAAGTGACAATAATTCCCTTTCTATAGCAGAGGTCTTATTTTAATATATTTTTAATAAAAAATTATTTTAAAAAAATATCATATATCATAATATTATACACAAATTTAATCCGTAACAAACTCAATATTCCTATAGCATAGGTCTATTGTCCATTATCCCTTTTCGTTTTGTGAATTGTATTTTTGAACAATTTATGAAACCTAAATTCCTAATTACATAAATACCCCAAACTAAGCCTACTCTTCTTAACACAACCCTAACTCTAGGCATTCGTATTTTCTGCCTTCCACTTTGCAAGAACCAGAAAACCAGCTACAGGCGGCTGCTGCGCTCCTCTCAGGTTCTCTTCTCCGCGGTTCCTTACATTTTTTCTTGTATTTTTTAGCCATTAAATCTTTGTTTATGACTGGTTTGATCACAGTAGATCCCCTGAAGTATCTACGTCAATCGATCTCTTGTTCATGTATTTACGATTTAGTGAATCAATCTTGTTATTCACTTCTCTCTTTTGTTTTTGAAGTATCGTATGTTTTACTGGGAAAATACATATATAGCAGGTAGGTCTGTATGGTTTCTGGGAAATTCTGTAGGAAAAAATCTCAAGGTGCTTTATATGAACTGAGTTTTCATATTTTTTTTTGTTGTTGTTTTTACTGTTTGTTTTTGTGCGGGGCAAAGAGTAATGACATGCATAATGTATTAGATAGATTATATGCTTTATATTTACAAAAGAAATTTAGGTTGTGGTTCTAGCTTGATAGTTAGACATGTCTTTCGTAACATCAGATGGCCGATGTTACATGGCATATGCTGGATTTGGGTTATTTTGTGTTGGCTGATGATTTGATTGCTTCCCTTTTAATTATTTTATCAATGCGAATTTGTTGTTGCTCTTTATTATCTCATTGCTTTACTGTTGTTCTATGTGGTGGATGTAATCCGGTAATGATCATTGAGCCGGATCTTTGCCTTGTACAAGTTTGGTCCTCTTGGCCTAACTCCTGGTTTCTTGCAGGATGGATTCTCAGATTAAGCATGCGGTTGTGATGAAAATTATGGGTAGGACTGGATCGAGGGGGCAGGTGACTCAGGTTAGAGTCAAGTTTCTTGATGATCCAAATCGGTTCATCATGAGGAATGTGAAGGGACCTGTGAGAGAAGGGGATGTCCTCACTTTGCTTGAGTCTGAAAGAGAGGCAAGGAGACTCCGCTGATCTGCCAATGGTGTCATGAGCTTTCTTTTAATTGAAATATAGAAGTATTTTCTGTGTGGTTGATGTCAAAAGACTTGAAAGTTTGGTTCTTGAGTTGCTCCCTGATGTTTTTTTTCTTGCTTCAGAGTATTTTCTGTTTATTGTTTTCAATGCACCGACCTTGCTGAGGAATTTTGCCTTGTTGTGGGATATATGGGTCCAATGTGCCTTTGTCGCACTACTCTGCTTGCTTGATGCAGTAAAAATTATTGTTGCAATTGTGACTGGATTTTAGAGTTGCCTACTTTTTTAAAAAAATAAATAAATAAATTATTTGCTTATATAAGAAAACTAGGCGTGAAAGAACATTCAGTGGCCAAGTGCTTAAGGAGCTGGATGATTTTTCCTTGGTTTATTATTATACATAAAGTTCAAATATTTAGTGTTTTTACTGTTCATAAAAATATTGTTTTTTCTATTATATTATTTTATAGTACAATATTTAAAAAAATTCAATTTAATTCTTTTTTTTTTTTTGCACAATTGAGTTTTTTTGAGATCAAATTAGAGTCTAATTGTATAATTTTTTTTAAAAAAAGGGTTAAATTAAAAAAAAGAAGAATAAAGCAAAAAAACAGGTAATATAGGTGGTAAATTAAAAGTTTTGATCAAAAATTTATTTGAGTCCCCTATATTTTAACTACTAAATTACTGGTCTCTTTAATTTGATAAAATTCAATTTTAATACTAAATTTTATTTTATTTATTTTTCAATTTTTTTTAGCTTAGAGAGGGAAAGTATCTGTTGTTTAGGAATCTAGCCATCAAAATGGTTTTTTTTTTTTTGTCAAATGGTTCTATTTTATGATGGGTTTTTATGTTTTTCGTAGCTTGTATTAATTTAATATGGTTTGTAGGGTGTTTTTTATGTGTTTTAGGTCAAAAATAGATCGAAAACAAGTTTTTGAGTAAAAAACAAAAGATCCTATTTTTTTTTTGCCATTGTTTTAGGCTGAATAGATGACATGTCGACGAGTCTTTTTTTTTCTTGATGTACGCGTCATCCACCTATTAAACTTAAAAAGAATATAGGCTGGCGTGATTGGGTCTAGCCTTGCAGGTCCACGTGATTGGGTCGTTGCTTGATTGGGTCATACACTAGGCCTAGCTTACCAGGCTCAGCAATGCCCAGTCTAATTTTTTTTTTATTATTATTATTTTAAAAATAATGCATTAGTTGATATTGTTTTACAAATGAATTTTGGATTTATGTTTTAATTAGTTTGTGATGATTTTTTAATGATATTGAGTGTATTTAGTTTTTAAAAATACAAGTGTGATTCATCAATGATTTTTTCTTAATTTTATATGGATTAAATTTTTTTTATTGATTTTTATATAAGATTTTTAATGTATGCAGTCTTGTATTTTTATTTTTATTTAATAAATTTTATGTGTGTGACAATATCTATTACAAAATTTTATTTTGATAGAGAAATTCATTAAACACTACAACGTAAATTACTCATATAGCGATGTTAAATATTTTGATCATCATTTGTCACTTAATTTTTTATATCATCTTAGTACTAAGTTGGTGTTTTATTTTGCGATCATGTGTGTGTCTATATTATCATATAGTTAAGTAGAAAAAAAAATAGTTGTGAAAAAAAATTATAATTCTACTCGAATCTATAACCCGGTTCACAGGTTTGGGGTGCTCTGGTTACCCGGTTCATAGGTTTAACAAATTTACCCACGAGCTGGATATGTTTTTTTGGATTTTGGTTTGTGAATTGTTTTTGATAGTTTTTTCTCGATTTTATCTTTTAATATTGGATTGGTTAAGAAATAAACTGCATAATTTATTTATTTTGCTTTCTTTATAGTTATCATTGTTTCAAGTAAATTTTTATTTTTAGGTTGATGCTTAATTTTTTTACCATGTATTTTTATCATATAATTAAAAAAATATTTTATAAAAAATAAGTTATTAAATTCAATGGAGCCCATGACGCGATTTGCTTGGGATTAAGATCAATGTAATTTATCATAATCTCAATAGTTTTTTGTGAAAAAAAGTTATCATATCTAACTAAATCATGTTTTTACCAGTTATTAAGATTGTATTTTAATCAATAAAATCAATCAATTTAATTTGAGTCAACTTAAATATGATATAGTTTTAAACTCGAATTAAGTAAAGAGTTAGATTGTAAGATTTAAAGACTAACTTATTATGTCAGGTTTAATAATATAGTTAAAAAATTCCTGGCGCTATTAGTATTTTTTTTTTAATATTTTAAAAATTAAGTTGATATGCAGCGGAGCCAATAAAACAATAAATAATATTTGTCTGAAGTGAACAACAATTCCACATGGCTGAGGAGATGGGTGATTTTTATGTCGCAAGTTCAATTCTTGATGTAGGTGTTTTTCCATTTTTTCCGGGCGATTCAGTTGATGGCATTGGAACATTATGTAGACTTTTGTTTACAAGGAGTTCGAATCCCTCTCTTTCCGCACCTTCACCTAATTTATCAATATTACTGAAATGTTATCTTTCTTTGATATTAACCACTAAGCTTAAATAACTAAACCAGTTAATTAAATAAAAAGAAGAAGCCCAACAAGCTAGAGCCCAAGATACCTCAGCCCACACCCGCTTTCACGTCTGACCAAAACCCTAATTCCATTTCGAAGCCGCTATATATAGCTAAAAGCCTTGGTCGTTCTAGCTTTTCTTTAATCCCCAGCACCGAGAGCTCAGTGCCGCTTGCCTCTCTATCTCTTCGATTTCCAGGTCTGCAACTCACAGTCTCTTTCTCTATCTCTTAAAATATAACAAACAGCGTTTCCTCTATGAACGTATTTGTTTGTGCAGGTAACCAGCAAATATGGCAGCAGCTGTGGTGGCTCCACCAAACCCAGAAGCTAATCAGGCTATCTACGATGTCAAGCTCTTCAATCGCTGGTCTTTCGATGATATTAATGTATTTTTCCTTCCTTTTTCCCTGACAGGCTCACCATTAACTGATCTGTAATTCGATTCGTGGTTGATTTATTAAGTAATTATATCTGACCTATCCTTTCTAGGATTTGAATGTTTGGTCGTGTTGGGCTTACTTCCTAGTGAATGTGATCTTTTAAGTAGTAAAATTTGAAGAGATTTGTGATTGTTTTCTGTTGTTTTTGCTTTTATTTTCTTGTGTATTGGATTAATAGAAGAATCCTTGGTAGACTGATGAGATTAAATAAAAACATTGTACTAAAACTTTTCATAGTTGGGGAATCATGTAACGTTTTTGTGGTTTTTATGGTGTGTAGAGCGGTAGGTGAAGTTGGTTGGCTTTTAATTAGTGATGATGGTTCCTGTGAGTTAGTTGTTTTTGTAGCTAATTGGGTCTGAAGTGTACATATTTTTATAGTCTTGAAAATCTTAGCTTGTCTATTTCATGGCTTTGTTTGTTGAGTAGTTAGTCTCGGTCATTCTGATCAGTAGTCGCGTCTTAAGTTGATGGCTAATGCATTCATGATATTTGGAACTGATGGGTGCCATTGGGATCTCTGAAATTGATAGTTAAACATCTTAGAAATTGTCTTATAAATTATTGGGCTGTATAATGCTACTCCTTAAATTTGGATTTGGTTCGACTTTATTTTGGTGGTCAGGTAAATGACATTTCTCTTGCTGACTATGTCGGAGTCCAAGTTAAGCACGCAACATATGTCCCCCATACAGCTGGAAGATACTCTGTCAAGCGTTTCAGGAAGGCCCAGTGCCCAATTGTTGAGAGGCTCACAAACTCTCTTCAGATGCACGGCAGAAACAATGGGAAAAAATTGAAGGCTGTGACCATTGTCAAACATGCCATGGAGATCATTCATCTTTTGACTGATCAGAACCCAATCCAAGTTATTGTTGATGCTGTGGTCAACAGGTCTGTGATCAAGTTCATAGTTTTGTTTCTTATAGATTGGTCACTGTTAGTTATCAGCGGAAGATTAGTATTTACTGTGTTCTTATCTTGACATGATATTTTTCTGTTATTGCTCCCTTTCTGTTCATCTCACAACTTTTTTGTTGGTTTATAACAGTGGGCCTCGTGAAGATGCCACTCGTATTGGCTCAGCTGGTGTTGTCAGACGTCAGGCTGTTGATATTTCACCTCTTAGGCGTGTAAACCAGGCCTTGTATCTCCTTACCACTGGTGCTCGTGAGGCAGCTTTCAGGAACATCAAGACCATAGCTGAATGCTTGGCTGATGAACTTATCAATGCAGCCAAGGGTTCCTCAAACAGGTGTTTTTCCTTTCTCCTTGATTGTGTTTTCTTTGATAATTGCTTTTCTGTATTTGTACCAAGTAGTTTTTTTTCCTTCAGCTATGCCATTATTGAGTAGTTTTGTTTTTTTAATCTTCAGCTATGCCATTAAGAAGAAAGATGAGATTGAAAGAGTTGCCAAGGCCAACCGTTGAGAAATTCTTTCAGAATGGTGGAAGGGAGTTTTGTTATTTTCGGACAATTTTTGTCTTTTGTTTGTTTTAAAGCTTCAGCCAAGACATGATACTTATGTTTTGTTTGTTGTACGACGGCAGGAGTAACTCTTTTTATGTATGGAGTTCCATTATAATGTTAAGAATGTAGTAACTTCAGTTCCATTACTCTTTACTCGCTGGGTTTTTGGTTTCCTTAGATGGCTGGTTGTTTCTTCTTTCAGCTAAACGGGTCTGGTTATCTTAGGATACAGCCTTGTTAATGTGTCACCCGAGTGTAGGCCTTTGTTTTACACCCTTTGAATTCCAAACCCTTACTTTCTTAGTTCAACTGCTGATTGGAAAATCCGGCGTTTTAATTTGCTTATGATAACATTGCCAAGCTCGGCTGTAGCCTGTAGGACTTTAACTCTGGATACTGCCAACAATGCTAGGGTGTTTGCCTATAAATATTATTTTGTTGAACTATTTGGTCAAGGACTTAATCCTTAACACACTTTAGTAAGGAGCAGCAATGGCCTCTCTTCTCTCCCTCTTGGAGGACAAGGGATGTTTCTGGATGGAGGACAGATGAGTGGCTTCAGTGACTTTTAAGGGTAGAAGAATTGGAGAAGTTTGGAAAGTCTCTACCCTGGTTAATCTTGCTGCTCTGTCATTAAGCTTGTGGTGTCAGAATTTGCCGTTCTTAATTGACTGTAATTTGCCGAAGGATCATGCCAATTGATATTGGAGGCATTCGGTCTGATGGAAGTTGGTGAATGGAGCATGATGATTATAATTGTGAAAAGGTACGGTGCTGCTTGATTATCAGAATTCTACTGTACCGCGAGGTTATTTTTCACATCCCATGGACCTTCGTAGAATGATTCTAAATTTTAGCCCACATTGTCCTCCCCAGACGGTTATTTTTTCGCGGCACTAGATCTCAATCGGCAAGCGATTATGGAAAATGTGCTGTGCTAGTATAGTATTTTTAGAGTGTGTTTGGTATTATGGTAGTTGTTGTGATTGTGGTTTGAAAAAAATTATTTTATAAAAAGTACTTTTAGTTGAGGTTAGTTTAAAAAAATAGGTGTTTGGTTAAAACTGTGGTTGAAATTGAGGTTGAATAAAAAGTAGTTCAATATGTTTGGTTAAAAATGCTTTTGAACTTGAAGTTATAAAATAATTTTAAAAAAATATATATTAATATTGATGGTTTTTAATTTAAATATTGTAGATTTAACTACTACTATTACATCATAAAATAAATAATATTTTTTATAAAATATTTTTTATTATTCCATTAAATTATCTACAATTCATTTACGTATGAAATACATTCGATAAGTACTACAGTCATTAACTAATGTTAAACACTAATTTTTTAAATAAAAACTTAAAAATAAAAAATAAAATAAAATATTTTATTTTACAGGGTCAGATAGGTTGGTAGTTATGTTTTAAAATATATTAAAATAATATTTTTTTATTTTATAAAATTTATTTTGATATTAATATATAACAATTTAATTTAATTTTTATTTTTAAAAATAGCAAAATAATTATAATTTAACCATAATCCAAACATGGCCATAATCATCATTTATAAGAAGAAAGCTAGTGATGGCTTGGCATTGGCATAAATTATTTTATCCGGTCTAGCACCCCATGCATTTTCTGTTAGTTTTAATTTTTTACCATGCAAAGTCCGTAGAGAATGAAAACTTAATTATTTACGGAAACAAGTGGGACGCATGTGAAAGCAGCTTTTGGCTGCTTCTTTCAATCCTGCGTTGCAAACGTAGAAAATAATGGGGCCCGTGAACAATAATTAGTGGGTTTTTCTTTACCAAATACTTGGCTCCTGCGTTTTGTTTTAAACGTAAACTTCACCGCGTAAACAAACGTCTTCTTATAAAGGTTAAATTTGATGACTCCTGGCAAGTAAGTTTTGATTTTCAGATTGAGTCCTGTTAACAAGTATTTAGAACTCTTTCATTTAACTAGAGTATTTATTTTTAATTTTTAATTATTTTTATCATGATATCTTCATTGTCATAATTAAAATACAAAGTCTCCAAGATTTCTAGTTTATAACTAGATTGATAGTATGTATTATACAGCGAGATTAATTTATTTTAATACAGAAAAACGATATTCAGGTGATGGTAGGATTTTAAAGAAGTAAGAAAAATTGCATTAATTAACTATAAATAATAAATTATCAATTTCATGGAAATATATTCTCTAATATTTTTAAAAGAACTTCATGATCTTATATGATAATAAAATAAAAATTAATTGAGAATGAGATCAAATTTCCTAACAAATCATGAATTTAAGTTCCTGATTAACAAAATCACGATTAATAAAATGTTGAGAAATGAAATTAAAAAAAATATCTTAACAAAAAAAGGTTCCAAAACAAAATAAGTAGTAATTGAAAGAATAAGAGCCAAATTTAATATAAAAATAAAATGATACCAAATATAGAGGGATGAAATTCAAAAAAAAAATCAATTCAAAAAATAATTCAAAACAAAATAAATAGGAACAATTTACAATCAATTATTATTAATAATAATAAATTGCTCATGAATATTGCTTAAAAAATCAAATTTTGATTTAAAATTTTTTTAAATAAATTTTTGATATAATTTTATCACTTATTATGATTATTTTAGCCTTCAATAACATACAAAATATAGACACATTAAAAAACCACTATAAAGTAATTGATAATACCACTATAAAAAAACCCTAATCTTTTTAAAAAATATCATAATAACTAGATAATTGCTTAAATGCAATTCAAATAAATTGATATATATATATATATAAACGAGGCGTGGGCCTTGCTTTCCAGCCAAGGCACACATGGCCTAAGAAAAACAGGTTGATCATGCCTGGGCTTGGAAGGCCAAGTCCATGCACCTTGTTGGTTTGTATTTTTTTTTTTCGAATGGGCATAAAACACGTCATTTATCCATTTTTTATATCTAATAGTCTATATTAATAGATGCCTCTTGTAGTTTTTCGCTTGATTAATTTTTTAGATCATCATTGGCATGGTTGCCCACAGTTGTTGTGATAAATGTTTTTGCGGTGTCATTAAATCCGACCTGGACCTGGTCCTGTGAATCAATCTGATGACCTATTTCCTAGCCCTGACTAGGTTTCAAACTAAATCATATAGAAGTTCATTCATTATGATGAAGTCAACCTCATGATTCCACCAGTGACTCAATCCATCCTGGTCAAAACCTATTTGAACTTTTTTTTTTTTTTAAAATAATATTGTTTTGATGTTTTTTTAAATATTAAAATATATTTTTTAAATTAACTCGGGTCAACCACCTTAACTCATGCCCTGTGCCAATGACTCAATCGGGTTTAATAATTTTATTGCCAGACTTGTTTTTTCTAATTAATATAATTTGTTTTATTTTGAAAATAAAATATATTTTTTGTTAGCATCTTGGTTCATAGGATAAAAAACAACAACAATTAGAAAATGCTTTTGCAAAAATATAATTATTTTCACTAAAAAAGAAACAAACTATATTTTTAATTAAAAACCTAATATTCTTATTTTTTTTATTTCTTTTCTATTTTGATAACAAAAATACAATAAAAATTGCTTTAAAGAAAAATCTTATTGTAATTGTGAAAGCAAGTTTCAATTAAAAAATTTTAATCAAGAAGAAATCTAAGAAAAATAAATGTGAGAAAATTATATAAAAATAGATATTTTATTCTCACTAAATACTAATGAGCTAATTATTTTAAAAATGATACATATTATGCTAATACATAACTATTCATAAAGTAATCGATAATACCACTATAAAAAAAAACCCTAATCTTCTTAAAAAGTATCATAATAACTAATTAATTACTTAAATGCAATTCAAATAAATATATATAAGAAGATTAAGGTTTTTTTTTTTTTTATAGTGGTATTATATAATTGTCTTTTAGTTGGCTTTTCGACCACCAAAACCAACTTTGATGCTCAAAAAGTTTTGATTTGAGTTTATGCTCCTCAAAAACTTATTTCAAATATTGTTTTCATCTAAAAGCACTACAAAACATCCCGAAAACTTTCATAAATCTATTTATAAACCTCAAAACATATTTAAATATGTTAAAAAATAAAAAAATTAAACCAAACCGAACAACATTCCATATATATTTTTTGGGTTACATGAACGATAAAACATCTTGTAAATAAATCTGCTCTTGTCATTAATATTAAAATCAATTTTTTTAGTGGCTAAATATAGTCGACCCATTAATTTCTCTCTCCTCCTCCCTTTTCAAAGATCCTCTCTCCCCTATGAAATTTCAAGGGCTAAAAGATAAACAAAAGGAAACTAATCTATTCGGAAATTAAATATTTTAATCCCAAGGCTCATAAACTCATTTTTTAAAAAGTATTCTAATTTTATTCGGAATTTAAGTAAGAATTAAATGGTATTTTATTAAAAACAACACAATTTTTTTTATTAATTAATTTATACAAGCGTACAAGGCTAGACCCGTAAGCCCAATCTTTTATTTTTTTAATATCAAAAAGGGACAGAAGACTTGTCAGGTGTCTCAATTTTATTTTATTTTTGTAAAATATAAAAGTAGATGACACATTTGCTTCCCTGCCAAGTTTCCAACCACTACAAAAGTGGTTAAAAAATTAAACTCGGTAATTTTTACCCAATAAACTATTTTTTTTAAAAGAATCTTTCACTTAAAAACAATTGAAAAACATCATTATAACCTCAAAAACCAATCTCATAAAAAAAAAAAAACTCATATCAATAGAATAACACAAAATCAATATGGAAATTTTTTTTAATCTTGATCATTTTTTTTTTTTGTAACATGCAAGCTTGAAAACACCTCAATCTTATAGTCTTTGTCGAGGAGAGTAATTTGATATTAAATTTAATCATTTTTATCAATGAAATTTGACCAACAAACTCTTTTTTTTCTCTTTTCTGTAACTTTTTTTTTAACATAGAAATAAATAAAATTAAGGTATGGATACGGCTTTTTTTTATTTAAAAAATGTTATTTATCTTTTATCCCTTTTAATTTAAGTTCCTTAACTCTCAATCTGTTCTAAATAGTAATGTTGATTTATTTTGTAAAATGCACAAAAATGACACTTTTTAAAGAACATGATAACCTATTAAAATTAAATCAGAAGAAATAAGGAAATTCAAACACTAATAAATACAATATCTAATAACTAAATAAAAAAAAATTGATAAAAAAATTAAAAGAAACAAAAAAGTCACTGCACGAATTCACAAAGACTTGTGAGGGGATGAATAGTAAAATCAAGAGCCCTCGTAGATTTCTTCTTGATCTTAACGATGGCAGGCACCTTTAATACCTCACTCATCTCAAAAATAATAAATAATTCATTAAAAACCAGGCTCACTCTCTCCCTCTCTTCCTCTAGCTAGCCATGTCTATGTCAGTCTTCAAGACGATGAAACTTGTTCCATTAACCGTGAAAACACTGCACCACAGGTTCATCAGAAACACTGTAATGGGTCCTCGAAGACAGCCACTTATCATTAATCGTTCGTACTCGACAACCCCAACTGGAAGAACAAAAAAGCCATGGACAGATGCAATGAACGTGCTGTACAACAGAATATCGTCACTTGCAGATCAAAGGATCACCATTTCACTATTTCTCAACCAATGGGTCCTTGAAGGACAACCCGTCAACAAAAATCAGCTCCGTGAATTCATCAAGGAGCTCCGGTTCCACAAACGATATGCTCATGCTCTTGAGGTATATATATATATGTTTGTGTGTGTGTGTGTGTGATGCGTGCATACTGAAATTGGTTTTGATTGAACCCAGTGGGTTCTTGAGAACAACCAATTTGATTGCTTAATGAGTGTTTGCTATTTTTTATATAGCTTTCTGTTTTTGTATTTGGGGTACCGAGAAGAGGACAATGAAGGACAGAAACATATTGTCTGAAGTTTTTGATTTGGCCCCAAATGTCTAATTATTGATTTATTTGAAAAACAAGTCTTATAATCTCAATTTTGAGTTAGTTGGGGGGGGGGGTGTTCGTCTTGTGTTGGTTTTAAGTATCTCTGGGTAATGTCACGTTGTGTTATTGTGTTCAATCAACTCAAAGTATGTTCATCCCACTAGCAACACATTTGGAACTCACTACCGTTGCCTATTAGGTAGAGCAACTACTGCTTTCCTACAAGTTTTGGTGGTGGTGGTGGTGGTGCTGATAGTTAATTTTAGGGCGAGTCGAAAATGTGATAGCATGAGCTTGCTGTCAATGGCCCGTTCTTGGTATGATGTGGTCCTGCGAGACTTGTTGATTATGGCTGATTTATAACAGCAAAACTCTTATCACGGAGAGCTTATGCTTCTTGGTTGATGAAGTGGGGGTGGGCGGAGTCCATGAACTGATATTTGGACACATTTTCAGTCCTGACCAATATGGCTTGATATTGCATGTTAAATTATGCTGCTGATGTGCGACTACAAAAGGCAGATTGATAGAGCACAAGATATCGTTATGGAAGTAATGTGTAATCGTAACATTAATTCAAGAAAACAATCAAGATATTCTGCTTGAAATTTTATTTGCAATTTATGCTGGTTTAATTCCACGTTATTTCCTGCTGTTGTGCCTTTCATGGCAATTGACGCATAAAAGCTCAACTATGGTAGCATTCTAGCTTCTATGGCGGTGGGGAATAAGTTCATTAGACTTAACTTGATGGATAAACTTTTAGCTGATTCTTTCTTTCATTTCTCAAAAAAAATATTTTTATTATTTCAGAATCTCATTTCCTGACAAGCATGTCTGATTAAAATTCTCCCAGATTTCAACGTGGATGACTGACAGTGGGTACTTTGAACTTGCATCACAAGATGTCGCCGTTCAGCTGGACTTGATCTCAAAGGTTCATGGGATAGAACAAGCACAGAAGCTCTTCAATAACACTCCACAACACTTAAAAGTTCTAAAGGTTTATAGTGCACTCCTCAACTGCTATGCCAAAGCAAAATTGGTGGAAAAGGCAGAGTCTGTCGTGCAGGAGATGAAGAGCCTAGGTTTTGCCAACACATTGTTGGTTTACAATGTCATCCTTAATTTTTATTATCAGACTGGAAACCCTGAGAAAATCAACAGTCTGATGCAAGAAATGGAACAAAATGGTATTGGCTGTGACAAATTTGCACATTCCATACAACTGAGTGCATACGCATCTGTTTCTGAGATTGTAGGCATTGAGAAGACTCTGGCAAAAATGGAATCTGATCCCAACGTTTTCTTGGACTGGACCTCGTACACTGCTGCTGCAAAAGGATATATAAAAGTTGGACTTGTTGACAAGGCTCTGGAAATGCTGGAGAAATCTGAGAGACTAGTTACAGGTAAAAGAAGGGGAACAGCATATGATTCTCTAATCACCCTGTATGCTGCAACTGGGAAGACAAATGAAGTCTTAAGAATTTGGGAACTTTACAAGAAAAACGAGAAGGTTTACAAAGAGGCATATATTAGTATCATAACCTCTCTATTGAAGTTAGATGACTTTGAAAACGCAGAAAAGATTTTTGAGGAGTGGGAGTTCCAGAATCATTCTTGTTATGATATCCATATTCCAAACTTCCTTATTGACGCCTATTCGAGAAAAGGTCTTGTGGAGAAGGCTGAAACATTAATCGATAGGGCAATATCAAAAGGAGGGGAACCTAATGCAAAAACATGGTACCATTTGGCAACAGGGTATCTTCAGAATGGCCAAACTCTGAAGGCCGTGGAAGCAATGAAGAAAGCAGTAGTGGTTTCTGGACGAATGTGGAAGCCAAGCAATGAAATTTTAGCTAACTGTTTGGGGTACTTGAAAGTGGAGGGAGATTTGGGGAAACTGACGAATTTCATGGACCTACTTAGGGATAATGATATTATTTCCTTGGATATTCAAGAAAGATTGTTGAATCACATTAAGAATGCGAAGTCAAGCTCAGATGTGCTGGGTGCTTTGACTAACAATTGACTTGAATTCTAAGATCAGAGGGGGTTGGCAATTATTGCAAATCAGGTAGAGAAAAAAAAGGCACACAGAAATCTGAAAAATTGGGGGATGATGTTTCTTTTGGCAGTCTTTTAGTTAGCAGTGATTTGGTCCATGATCAAGCAACTTCTTGCAGATTTGCTGGGTAAACTCCTGAGTGAACTTAACTCCCATTATCCTGCAAAAATGATTTCTTTTACCTGGTCTTTTAGAAATGGAAATCCTTATCAACAATGCAAATGTCAAATATATGGTAACTGAAGCATGTTCGTGGTCTTATTCAGCAATAAGGTTTCTTCAATAGCGAGCGGAAATGACCAAAAAGCAACCCTGGTTTCTAGGCACAGCTGGACCCCAGGTAATGACAGTGTGTAGGCCTGTCTGAAAAACTTGGAAGAGGAGACCAGGAGGAAGCCGTTGAATTTGTTAACCGGGATATAAGGATATAATCTTTGTCACTGTTCAGGATAATTGAATTATAATACACATTTGATAACAATCTCAGATGCACCATGTTCTTCGAATTTGGATTGTGATTCTTCAGTGCTATTGTAGCGAAACTAAAGCCAGAGATTGTTACAGCCATTGCCAGACCAAATAGGACCACAACGAGGAAGACATCAGATACAATTCCAGGGAACTTTATGAAGTGAAAGCTCCAACTAGCACGAGGACCATGGATTTAGTCGGGGAAGTCCATTTACTGTAGCCCAGGTTATAATGCAAATCAAGCTACTTGTTCTGTGCTGTATAGATGGTTTGTTTCAGAATTAGCTCGCAAGCATATGCATTTCATGGTTTGCTGGGGGTCAAATGAAATGTATCAGATGTCCATAAATGTGAACTGGGGGCAGAGACCATAATCCCATTCAATATCATGGTTTAAACTCATCCCATCAAGGATTATATCATCTAGGAGAACATTAAGGTAGACAGAAGGTGTTACTTTCAATTTATATGCATATAACAGTAATTTTATTCCTTCTTTAGATATTCAAGACAGATCTTTGACTTGTATTGGGACTCATATTTAGATGTATACAGGGCTCTGAAAGGCTTTTCTCTGGATGCAAACGCCACCAGACAGATCTTTGACTTGTATTGGGACTCATATTTAGATGTATACAGGGCTCTGAAAGGCTTTTCTCTGGATGCAAACGCCACCACCCTGGAGTCCTCAAGTCCAGAGGAGGATAGCAGTGATGACTGATGTGCATACCAAGCTGATCGATTTCCCCTTACTCAATTGAATATTGACAATTAAATTGGAGTGGCTTATCCAGTATCTTTTTGTTTGAAAAACAGAAGCATTCCTTAATCTTACTTGGACCAACATTAGTTAGAGAATCAAATGCTGTGCAGTATAAAGATGCAAAAGGGAAAAGGGCATGGCAACTTGTATGCCATGCTACAGCAGTGATGTACGACACTTGAGCAATCCACATCACAGCTGCTTGCCTAGATACTTCGATTTTAATTTTTTATTTTTTCTTGTCCTCATTATTATAATTCCTTGTCTTTTGAGTTTTTTTCTTAATTAATTATTTTTTAACAATTTTATTCTTTATTGTTTAATTTTATTAAATTTTCAGTGTTTATTTTTTTATTATGTTTTTAAAACTCGAGAGTTGACCCTTATCATATCCCGAGTCACAGGTTGGGTTGAATAATCAGGGTCACTGGGATCAGATTTTTTATTGTGCAGGAAGTAAAAATAAAATTATTTTGATAAAAAAAATAATGGCAAAAAAAATCAATAGGTATTGACATGATTTTTTCCTAGCTAATTGCTTGATTTTTTATTCGGCTAAAAAGTAAAAATTATATTATTTTGATAAAAAATAATGGAGAAAAAAAATTCAATTATGATTTTTTTTTTATTGATTCTTCTTTGTTTTGGATTGTTTTTTAGATTGTATTTTTCTTTTTCAGTTTCATCTCTTTCCATTTAATTTTGTTTTATTTTTATATTAGATATGATATTCATTCTCTTGATTGTTGTTTTTTTATTCTTTCCTTGTTTTTTTTTTCTTTTAATTTTGCCCCTCAACATTTTATTTATTTATTCAAGAGTTAGTTCTCATTTTTTTAATTGTTTTTTTAAATCATTTTCTTATTTTTTTTATCTTTTAATTTTATCCCTCAATATTTTATTTTATTTTTTTTTTATCCAATCTTAGTTCTCATTATTTTAATTTCTCTTTGTCTATTATTTTTTTATTTTTATCCTATTTTTTTATGAAGTCTCTCATTATTTTTTTTCATTAGTTTTTATAACAGATTTCATTCTTATTGTTTTGATTCTTATTTTTTTTTTTTAATTTTTTGATGATTAAGAATTTTATTTAAAATTTATTTTTGGTTTTCTATATAGTCATTTTGGTCTTATAATCAGAATTATTTGTTTTGAAAATTAATCCGATTTATTTTTTTTAATTTTATTCTTTAATATTAGACTATTGGATCTTAAACTTTTTATTTTTTTCTCTATTTTTTTAGATTATTTAAGATAATGAGTTAGTCAAATTAACCCAACTTCACTTAATTATCCCTAATTAAATATATTTTTATGTTAAAAAAATTTAACCCTTGCGTATCAGCATGTTGACTTGCTGAATACCTATTGACATGATATTTGATATGTTGGCTTGTTAATCGTTTTAATATATATATATATATATATATATATGAATCAGGCTCTCAAAAATTGAGGTAGGAAAATGACCGAGACGTGCTAGTTCGTATGATTTGATTTTTTTTATTATTATTTTGTAGAAATACAAGATATCCCTATTAAATTGTGTTTTTTAAAAAAATTAAAATTTTTAATTTTTTTAACTTTAAATTAATTTTTTTAGATTATTTTGATGTTTTAATAATAAAAATAATTGTTTTAATATATATTTATTTAAAAAAAAATACTTAAATTGTTTTTAATTATAATCTCAAGTAGACCCATATTCATTTGTAACTATAGCATTCAAGTTGGGCCAAAACCACCAGCCCAGTATCTTCTTTAAAACCCTCCTTGAACCCTTCTCTCTCAAATTCACAGTTGCTATTGCTATTGCTATTCTATGCAGCAAATGAATCTCCTTCGTTTAGCCTATATATCCTCTACGATCAGTCGCTTGAATCCCAAAAACGTAGTCGGCATTCGATTTTTTTACTCAAAAATACAAAACCAAAGATCTAGAGAGCCACCGTGGAAAGGCCCCTTCAACCGACTGTCACGTCGTCTTTCAAGAATCAGAGACCACAATGTCTCAGTGATTCCAGTTCTCGACAAATGGATTCAAGAAGGAGAAACTATTTGGGAAGATTTAATCCATGCCCTAATCAAGGAGTTACGTCATTACAGGCGTTATCATCATGCTCTTGAGGTATTTAATCCCATAAATTTTTTTGAAATTTTCTTTTTATAAAGTTGGAACCTTTGAAGTGTAAAGAAATGAATTTGATTGAGAGCTTTTTTTTGGGTTCCCATAATTTTTTATGATATGAAAAGGGTTGCTTTTGTTTGTTGAGATACCATTGTGGGTCTCCTGAATTAAGCAACTATTAAAAATGATTTTTTTAGTGTTTTTTCTTTTATAGATTAGTGATGACTGTTTTGCTTTTAAGATGCTTATGTTGTTTCATGTTTGCGAAGTAAATTGGATTTTTTTTTTATGAATCTTGACTCCATTTAGGTCTCAAAAATTAAAGCTACTCGCATACTAGTTACTCCAAGTTTCTTACTCAAATTAAGGGGTAACCAGAAGTTAAGAAATCCAATATATATATATTTATATATAAAAGAAGTGACGAAATCCCAAATTTTGATTTTCTCAAATATTATCAGGAAGTGAATTATGAGTTAGATAATTTGTTTATAATATTGTCGTTTTTTTTCCAAATGTTTTCAATAACAGATGACGACTTAGAAAACTTCTTTATAGCATTGTCATGAAGCCCATTTCTACACTTCTATTAAATGGTTTTACACAAATAAATAGTAGGTTTCTACTGGAGCTTTTAGTGTCATCACTTTATCTGATTTTCAGAGAAGCAATTCTGTGTTTACTTTTATTTTAGTATCCCATAAGAGAAAAATGCTATTACAAATTCTTCCTTTTACTAATATCTTTATCTTCTTCTTCTTTTCAAAAGAAGTATTGTTCTCATTATGATCAAAGTTACATCTAAGTTGCACCACATGAGTTCTTCGGGTAAACCGGAATCAGCTTATCATGATGTATTGTTATAAACTCCTTAACATAAATTTCTAATTATTTTTTGTCCAATTAAGTTTGGACTAGTTTATGTTATTTATGGTAGGAATGTCTCTTACCATATGATCTTTCTCTTATTTTTACATTCTTGTGATTTGAGAGCGTGACCTTTTAAAATTTAGAAATGAAATTAGTATATTCCCCTTGATTTTATGTTTGAATTCAGTTGTATGTTCAGGTAAAACTCTGCCATAAATGAGCTTTCAGCCAGCATGCTAATGGTCATTGAATAACATTATTGTGCCTATTCACACAAGTAGTATAAGGCTTTGAAGTTAATGTACTTAATAATTAATTGCATTGTCATGCTCGACATTCTATATGCATGTGATGCTGTGGGATTCTGACACTGCTTCTTTGATGTCCTTCATCTCTGCCTCTCTTACGTAACAATATATTCAAGTTCGTGATTCTAATGTATGTTAGATAAATGATGATATTTTGGATGTTATCTTTATTTTTAATGATATTATGATTTTATAATGCGGGTTACTAATTTGTGGATCTTACTATTTTCCCAGATTTCGATGTGGATGACTGACAAAAGATATCTTGCTCTGACATCACGTGCTGTTGCAGTGCGGCTGGACTTGATCTCGAAAGTTCATGGGATAGAACAAGTAGAAAACTATTTCAATAACATTCCAACAAAATTAAAAGGACTTGAGAGTTATGGTGCACTTCTCAACTGCTATGCCTATGTAAAATCTGTGGAAAAAGCAGAGGCTGTGATGCAGAGAATGAGGGAATTGGGTTTTGCCAGAAAACCCTTAGTTTTCACAGTCATGCTTAACCTTTATTACAAGACCGGGAACACCGAGAAACTTGACCCTCTGATGCGAGAAATGGAGGAAAAAGGCATTTCTTTTGATAAATTTGCGTATTGCATACGTCTAAGTTCATATGCAGCTGCTTCTGACAGTGAGGGACTGGAGAAGACTCTAAAAAGGATAGAATCTGATCCCAATGTTGTTTTGGACTGGGCCACTTATGCTACTGTGGCAAATGGCTATTCAAAAGTTGGGCTTTTGGACAAAGCTCTGGAAATGCTAAAGAGATGCGAGAGACTGATTACTGGGGAAAGACGAAGCACACCATATGATTACCTTATGACACAATATGCCACAACTGGGACGAAAGAAGATGTCTTGAGGGTTTGGGAACTTCACAAGAAGTATGTTGGGAATCGGAAAAATATTAGTGTCATAACCTCTCTGTTGAAGTTTGATGACCTTGAAAGCGCAGAGAAGATTTTTGAGGAGTGGGAATCCCAAAAGTTATGTGATGATATCATCATTCCAAACTTCCTTGTCGATGCTTATTCTAGGAAAGGTCTTTTGGAGAAGGCTGAAATGCTTCTGCAGAGGACAATGTCAAATGGTACAAAACCTAATGCAAATACATGGTATTTATTGGCAAAAGGGTATCTTCAGCATAATCAAACTCCAAAGGCGGTGGAAGCAATGAAGGAAATGGTAGTCTTATCTGGACCAAGGAGCAGACCCAGCACTGTAAGTTGGGTTGCCTGTTTGCAGCACTTGAAAGACTCCGGAGACATGGATAATGCAGAGGGCTTCATAAATCTACTCAGGGAAAAAGATATTATTTCTTTAGATATTCAAGACAAATTATTGAGTTATATTAAAGACAGAGACTCGAGGTTAGATGCACTTAGTGCACTCAAAGGTAGTTCTTTACATGGAATCAGCGTCACGCATGAGATTCCAAGACCAGATCAGGCACAGAAGGATAGTAGTGCTTTAGTGTCAGGTTGAGGAAAGCACCGAGGCTTTAAGGGAGGGCTCATATTTCTGCCCATAACCCTTGTCAGCTACGAACATTCAGATCAGAAACGCTTCAAAATCCGTCCTGTTCCTATCTAATCAATCTGTCAGATTCTAGTGTGTTCGTTTTGTTAGTTCTATGCCAATTTCTGTCAGAAGTTGGGACAGCAGGTAATATGAATTGAGAAGACAATCAATGTACTATGAAGAAGGCAAATATTATCACCATAAAAAAATTAATGAATCTCAAAATAATAGATTAAACAACTTTTTCTAACCAAATTTAAGGATATAATTTTCATTATAACGTGTTTCATCTTTTATTTAGGGATTCATAGTTTTATCTTTTCTGGTTTAGTGGGATCACATTACGTATGATTATTTTTTTAAAGTATTTTGTATTTAAAAATATATTAAAATATTATTTATGTTTTAAAATTTATTTTTAATATTAACATGTTAAAATATATGAAAATACTAAAAAAAAATTAAAACAAAGAAAAAATAAATAAAAAATAAATTTTATTTAAAATACTTTTAAAACACAAAAACATAAATAATCATGCCAATGAACCATTAATTTAGTTTGTATTTTACTAAAATTTCCATTTTTTTTTTTAATGTTTTCCCATTTGAGATTTGATACTTTAAAATATGATTAAGGAAGTGCCTTCAACTTTATTTTCTTTTAATACCCTTCTACATAACATAAACTAACGAAGTGTTTTGATTTTTTTTAGTCAGTAACTATAGTGATTAGAAGTTTTTTTTTTTTTTTTCAAAAAAATATTTTTTAAACATAAAATAACTTTCTGATCAGTCGCCTTGTTTCCTTACCATTTTTTCAATTTGAAATCCTCACTAGCTTCCTTTCTCAACTCTCCTTTTACATTTCTCAAGAAATTTTAGGGATCAAAATATGCTTCAATAAAAATTTCACGGTGCAAGTATGTGACACGTGTTAATTTTTTACTATTCTAGTAATATTAATTGACAGAAGGTGCAATGAAAATAAAAATCTCACGCTAATAACAACAACTGCTTTGTTATTACTTTTCAAATTTTTTTATATTTATTTGTTATTAAAAAAATTGATCAATGAAAAATATTTTCTAATTAAAAAAAATTTGATTTGGTTTTTTAGGAAAGTGTTTTCCTAGAAAATTTGGACGGAAAATACTTTCCAGAAACTGTGAAAAATTTAGAAATATCATATTATTTGTTGATTATATCAAATTTGATTCTCAAACTTTTGATTATTATGTATATTTTGTTTTGAATATTTATTTTTCAATTTCATCTTTTAAAATTTAAGTTTTATATTAATTTTGGTCCTCATTTTTATAATTGTTATTTGTCTTTTCCTTATCATTTTCTTATTGAAATTTTTTATCTATTAAATTTGGTTCTCATTCTTTTGATTGTTACTTATTTTATTTGGAATAATTTATGAAATGTTAATTATTATTATTTTAATTTCTTCATCTTTCATTTTTATTTTATTTTTTAGATTTGATTTCTATTATTTTGATTATTATTTATTTTATTTGAGATAATTTATGAAATTATATTTTTTTTCAATTTCATCCTCATTCAACTTTTTAATTTGTAAGATTTGTTTCTCATTATTTTAATAAACTTGAGAAAATAAAACATTAATAAGTTATTTTCCAGTTTATTTTTCATGACATAACCAAACACTGGAAAATATTTTTTAATTTATTTTCCATTATACTACCAAACTTCAAAAAATAATTTACTTTCTTGAAATTTACTTTTTCAGAATTCACATTTCAAAAATAAACTATTTTCCAACAACCAGATGTATTTTTTTTGGTACAGTGGAATGAAAAAAAGAAGAAGAAGAAAACTAGCCTTTCTTGAGATAACTAATAACTAAACAAGAAATCTATGGGGAAGGAGAATTCCAAATAAAAAACTCAACCATCTGTTCAGCTCCCATCTTGGCTAAGAAATAAGCACACGAGTTAGCTTCATTTAACTTATGATAGATAGAAACCTCCAAATCTGTGGCAAAAATATTTCTGATATCCATGATAACTGCCCGAGGCGATGGAACTGAGTATGATTATCATGCACTAGGTGTAATGCTTCCAAGCAATCTAAATTACAAACAATTTTACTGTAACCTTGATTCCAAGCAACCAGCTAGCCATGTTTAAGGGCCAATAGTTCTGGAAGAAGGTTTGTACTGACTGTAACCTGCAAAACCTGAGAAACCCATTAGCCATTTATCATCCCGATTCTTGACGAGACCACCAAAACCAATTCGTCCTGGGTTTCAAAGAGAGCTCCCGTCCGCATCCAACTTAACTGCATCTGACTCTGGACGTTGCCAAAAATCGGAGCAGTAACATTACAACTATTATCAGTAGTTTCCCAGGCTGCATGACAATCAACTACTAGGTAGCTACTCTGGTGCAAAAGCCAGACATCCCGGCTGTAGTTATCATTATAGGTTAGAATAATTATGCCTCCATATAAACCACAATCCTGCAAGGAAAGTAACAGAGAGATGTGTGAACTGCGAGGCATTAACCCTTTTAATTTATTTATTTATTCTAAATAGCACTTACGTGGAATGAGTACATGACATGCATGGTATATTATTTGATAACTGGAATCAATACCGCTGGTGAAAGTGAAAAATACCAGAGGGTTAGCATACAGCACGGACTATTCTTTCACCATTTAATTCCTCGACTTCATTTCTTCTCGGTAAACAGACAGACAGTCACAACTAAGTGCAAGCAAAAGCAGCTAGAAACAGGATGACTGTGATGGAGTTCATTATTTAGATCGAGATTTCAACAAAGAAGAGTTCTGATAATGAAGAGTGTTTGACAAGAAATGGAAACAACAAAACAAACTTCCTAGTTTACTACTCGATTCCAAATAAGGTTCCTATCAATATCAAGAGCAATTAGAAAAGCAGAAAATTGGTTGTTGTAATCTCTTTCCAGTGGTTTCTAGCAAAATTTCTTCAAGCACGAGCTCCCCTTTGGAGATTAACCATGCGAGATGAACCATCCTGATACCGTGAGCCTCCAGAATATCCACCTCCTGCTCGTAAATGACCAGCCCCCCTCGAATGGCTTCCCCCAACAACTTGGCCTAGGTCCTGGGATCTTCCAACACCACTATATCCAGAACGGCTATAACCTGGCCTTCCCTGAATGAAAGATGAGTTTTCTTGCCACTTACCGCCTGAGGCAGCCACATTAGCGAAATCCTGGCCTTCTCTCCGCCTCTGAGGCAAATCCAGACCACCACCACCAATCCTAGTCTCTATTGCTCTTTCATTACTTTCAACAAGGATTGACAGCTTCTCTGTCAGCTGGAATGCCAGAGCCTGCAACCGTGTGCGCTCAATGTCATAGAACACAATGCACTGAGTTGGCTGGTCCCAACTTGCATGGAGCTCCTCATTGATCATCATTTTGCTTACAATGATCTGAGTCTGGATTGGTGAAAGGTCAAACATTTTGCTCAGCAGGTCCAAGCCCACTGAATCATAGGAGGAAGAGTAGGAAAAGAGGTAGGTCCTCAGAGCTTCTTCCTTTATCTTGGCTTGGAGCATTTCAAGAACACCATCTCTATCTCTGAGGAGCTTCCAGACATCAAGAGAGTTGATAACATCAGAGGCCTTCTGGAAGTCTCCTTTGGTAAGGGCCCGTGTAGCAGCCATTACATGATCCCTGACATTTTCAGGAGGACCAGTGAAAGTTTGCCTCTCAGTTACCTCGAGCAACCGCCTAAATGTCTTGCTAATGACTTTGCGCTTAGCATCATAAATGTTGGCTGCCATGTTGGGGACCTCCAGCAGCATTGCACAAATTAGATGAACAGACTCTAGAAGCTCAAGATTTATGTGCATATGATATGGCATCTGACGTCTCCTTTCCAATCTTTCCTGTTTAAATCAATTAGTTGCGCCAGTGAGTAGGTGTCCTTGGACAATTGATCAAATATGACGGATATAAATCCAAGAGCAGCATTTACCCAAGACTTTAAGTTTATTCACTGAAGCTAACAACCTCAAACAAATGTAGAGCAACATATTCATGCTCGACAGCAATTCACAGGTCTTATTTTTTCATAATCCATGAGCTTTTAAAATTTTACTCAAGATGAGATATGAAAGGTGGAATATTTACTGGATTGCGATAAAAGACCAAATGCTTGCTCTAGTTACATACACTAATACGGGCATTGATAGCACTGAATATATAATCATACACGCATCTAAAATCAACTGAATTTATATGCATATACATGCATCTAAAATCAACTGCAACTGAATATATAGATAGGACCACTCCTCACAAAAAATGAAGTTACAAAGTACAGTGGTATTTTCTCCATCATAATTATCACCATAATTATTGTGAAGAAACATTCACAATGATTAACCTAGGACAGTTTATTTGTGAAAATGTATGTATGACAAAAAATGGAACACATCTTCAAGAATTACATGCTGAATATCACAAGAAATAAACACTTATACTTGGAAAGAAATGGATGGGTGATAAATCAAATCACAATACACAACATTTGCACATCATTGTCAGCAAATAATAAGAGTCTGAATAAACATGATCGATGCAACTAATCTAGAACCTGTTTTAACTAGGATACAAAATATAAGAGTTAAAAAAAAAAACTAAAAAAAAAAACATGATGAACACATAAAAATCAAAACTTAGCATATAAAGCTGAAGTACATGACAAGTGATTAAATCTGGTGCCTAGACTGTAAGCATAGCCCTCAGCATTCAACTCAAAACAATGAGCTAAATGTCCAGAAACAAAATCAGCCCTAGCAGCTATTGTTGACTGCTTATCCAAGCAAAATCATGAGCTTCTCGAGACAAGTAAACTGTCCTTCACCCAGCTTGAATTATAAGACAAACTACAACTTAGCTTTACAGTCTCCACAGAAATAAAAAAAGCAACTCCTTAAGCACGGCAAGTATGCCAAAAAATAATCTTTAGAAAATAAGAAGAAGAGCAGCACCTGTTCTTGAGTCTTCTCATGATATCGACTTTGTGAAACACCTTGTGCCAGCAACTCTTTCACCCTCCCACCAGAATATAACTCAAAAAGGCAGCCATGTGCTTCAGTGATCATCCCAACACGGAATGCACATAAACCAAGCTGTGCCATAGCCCTGTTAAAAAGTATCTGGCTTGAAATGTCCATGTGCTGAATATTATCTTGCAGGTGACTCATCAATAACAGGTCACGGGAGGTTGAGAACTCATCCAGGAGAGCATGATGGTAGATATCACAGAGCATAGCACGAGCTTTGGTCCGCTCATCTCCAGACTTGTAAATGAGGGAGACTAAAGCATCCATCATCGTTCTGCTATTCTCAGGAAAGGTAGGCTTTCGAGGCACAAGCTCAGAAGTAACAACAAATGCAGAGGAACCCCTACTTCCCTCAAGCTTAGGCTCCTCACCATTGCCTCCATCTTCTGTTTGTTCAACCAACTTTCTCATGGCATCATAAACCTCTTGCGGTTTGTAATAGATCAGCTCAACTCGTTTCAAAGCAACCTTTGCTGCAGCTTTAAGGTCTCCAACATGCTCTAAATATTCTTGGGCATTCTGAGCAAGAACTAAAAACATTGGTTCATCCTGCAGTCTCTCAACGTACTCATGCGTATGTGGATCAATGCACTGCAAACTCTTGAAGAACTCGGTATCTATCCTCTCAAGAAAAGCCACTAAGTTTCCCCAAATCCGAATTGGACCATTATGGTCTCCTCCTTTTTGGGTTTCATTCTCATCAGGCTCAACTGTGTCATCCACTACAATGCTAGGATACTGTTCCAGAATGTCAAGAATAATAAGCATGTTCTGGACACAATTTTTCCAGACATTGATTGGCATGTGCCCGCTGAGACCTGGACTTACATCAAACTGGGCAGAGACCACACTAAATAGAATCTCCAACTTCTGTGCAGGGGTCTTAGCAACCTTTGTCAGGAAAGTTAGCTGCTCAACCTGCTCAAACCTTCCAGTTCCCCTCCTTCCCCGGGCAGCAACAATTTCTTTAAACTTCTTGTTTACAATATCCCAGGTGATTTCACTAGGATCTTTTGCAAACTGCTTATCCATGAGCTTATCTTTCTTACTCATCATCTTCTCCCAGCCCCCGTCCTTTTCAGTTTGGTCATCCACATTATCCTCATCCTCCTCATCGGACATTGCGATCTTAGAAGGGTCCTCCTCAAACTCCAAATCTGACTCATCCTCCTCTTCAGACTCCTCTTCAGCCTCTGGTTCTTCCTCACTTTCAGGGTTTTCTCTATATTTATTAATTTGGTCTTCATATTGTTTATTGTTTTTCTTCAATTTTTGCTTCATTGCATTCAACGCCTTGGCATTGCTGCTGCTCATTTTCTTTTTTGCTTCCTTATTCGCCAAAGCTTGATTCAAGAAATCTTCGAGCATTACTAGAGCTTTGATGTAAAGAGAAGGGGCCTTCTCTGATTCCATCACCCGCATGACTTTCTCAAGTTGCTTATTAATCTTATCAAAGCTCTCTTGCAAGCTGACCCAGTCATTAATCTTCATTGCATTCTTCATTTGATCAACAGTGGCTGACAGCTCTTCAAAACGTTTGTCTTTGGCTGACCTGACCACACGTTTTTGATCATCAGAGTCATCACTATCACTAGCAGTTTCTCTAAGATATCTGTTTTGAGCAGATTGGGCGGTAGACTCCCCAGCTTCTTCCTTCTCAACCTCATCTTCATCATTTTCACTCTCCTCCTCGTCAGAGTCACTCCCACCCTATAACAAAATAAGAAAGTAAATAAGAACACCCAAAACAACAAAACTAAAAATACCATAAATAGCACCGTGCCCTTCTCCTTGAGTATGAAATAAAAAATTAAAATTAGCAAACTTCACCAACCTGTGTCCAGAAACGCGACGACATTTTGTCTACTCTGCATGGAAAAAACACACAGCAACGAACAAAAAAAAACACAGAATTACACCCCCCGGAAACTAATAAGCAGAGAACTAACTCAACACTAAAGCAGGCAACTAAACCAAGTTTTAATCTTTAAAACTCACTAGCTCTTAATTGCTCAGTTTACTGTTAACTCGCAGATTAATTTTGTCCAATTCAAAATTGAAATCATATATTTTTTATCAAAAAAATTCAAAAAGTGAGAGAAAGAGGGAGGGAGGGAGTACCTGGATCGAGATGCTTGATTGTTGGATTTGCGAAAAGCTGTTGATGGTGAGGCTGGATTCAGTGAAAGGGTCCTTTCCTTTTGGAAGAAGGAGATACGCAGCCGCGGATAAAAGATGTGAGGCTCTTATAGTGAGGGTGTATTTGTAATATTGTTCAATATTTAAGATAGTTTTGGCGGTTAATAATTTGTGGTCATAGACGACCCTTAGTCCAAGTTGAATGACACGTCAGTCACCAAGGAATGAATAGTAATTGACCCTGCGTTCTGTGGTGGTTTCTCTTGTAATTTTATAAAAAAAAAAAACAATTAAATCAGAAGTCAGATTTACTGTATTCATACACATTTTTATATTCACAGCTGGCTAAAGTAAAATAATGCTTTTATCCTTTCCGAGGAAAACCATAAGTCGGGGTATTTTAGATTTTTTTTACACAGTTTATTAATCATTTAAAGATTGTACAGGTGTGTGTGTATATATATCTTCCATAATTTTTAAACAATTAAATAATATAATCATCCTTAATTTCATAAAAAAAAAAAATAAATTTATACCTTTTGCTTTCATTAGAACAATAAAAAGTCAACTTTTCCCTTGTAGCAAAGGAAAAAATGACAGTGGATTCAGGAGTCTTTTATCTTTTTAAATAGGTTTTATGGTAAATCTCTACATGAAGGGTAATTTAGTATTTTTCTCCTAAAATATTAATCTTTTAATCAATAAAATTGCTAGCGCTATCTTTTGAACGGTATGTGTAATGTCTTCTGGTTATTGAACAAGCTCCTCTATCATATCATTGAATACATCACTATGTTTTTTTCCACTTGGTGCAACACATGTCATCAATAATGTGGCTGTTTGTTATCAGTTGATTTTTTTTTTATTTTCTCTCTCCTAGCAATAAATGCAGGTTTTTTATCTTTTTGTTTGTTATTTTAATTTCAATTTTTATTTTTTTAATTTGTTTATGATAATTTTTTAGAAATTTTATTTGTTTTCAATTTAATCCTTCAATTCTAATTTTAGATATTTTATTTTTTCCAGTTTGGTCCTTAACGTTTTAATTTCTGATTTTTTTCTTGGTCCTTTTGTAAAACCTTTTCTATTTTCAATTTAGTCCTCAATTCTAATTTTTCATATATAATATTTTTCAATTTGGTACTTGTTCTTTTAATTTTTAATTTTTCCTTGGCTTTTTTTTGTCAAGATTTTAGTGGTTTTTAATTTCATCTTTCAATCCAAATTTGTTGTGTTTTTTTCTTTAATTTGGTTCTTATACTTTTATTTTTTTGTCATTTTTTTTCCAATGTAACCCTCCAATCAAAGAAGTTTTCTTGCCCTGTAATTTATTTATTGTTTTGATTTTCACCCTTATTATTTTAATTACTAATTTTTATTTTAAATTCTTTCATGCAATTGATTTTTTTTTTTTAATTTCATCATTCAACATTTAATTTGTCAAGGATTGGACTTCTCGGTTTTCTCATGTATGGTGATTCTAATGTAATGACTCATGTCACGGGTTTTAAAAGTTATCTATGGCATAACTTTTAAACTCAACCCAGAGATCGATCCAGGGCAAGTTCGGGGTCACTTGTCTAATAGGTTGACAGGTCAAGTGGGTTGACCCGTGTAAGGTTGGTTGACCCATGTCAACCCATTTTTTTTTATATAAACATATAAAAATAACATTGTTTTGAAAAACAAAATAGAGAAAAAAAGGTCAAAGGGTTTTGAATAATTTTTCTCATGGTTTATTGGGTTGCAGGTCAACCTTATTTTTTCATTGGATGATATCAGGTTAATCCTCATTCTATTTTTGTTGGAACCTGGCTCAATAAAGGCTTTGGATCACCTGGTTCACGATTTAAATTGTTGGGTCGAGATTGTAATTTTTTATTTTAGATTATTTCATTTTATTGATTTTTTTCTTAATTACATTCTTTAGCATTAGATTTGTTGAAGATTAAACTTTTATATTTTTCCATGAATGGTGTTTCACTTGTAATAACCTGTGTCTCAGGTTTTAAAATTCATCTATCACATACTTTCCAAACCAAATCCAATGATGAACCCAGAGCAAGTCCTTAGTCACGAGTCAGCTTAGTTGACTTTAATTAACTCGGGTCAAGTGGATTGATCCAGGTCAACCATTTTTTTTATTTTATAAATATGTAAAAATGACATTGTTCCTCTTAAAAAAAAAGGTCAACGGGTTTTGACTAAATTTTTCCAAGGCTAATTGGTTGGTCGGGGCTATGATTCGGGTTATTAGATTTTTATTATTTTTTTTAAAAAAAAACACACTTATGATGCCTAAACATTTTATGAAAAATAAGGGCGAACTAGCAACGTAACTCGAGTCCTCATCTAGTTATACTACTATACAAGCAATGTAGCCCCTCTATTGTAAATATTGTGGACTCAAAACTATTTATTTTATACATTGTGGTTTTTTCTTTCTTGAATTTTATCTTTTATATTAATATTTTTTTATTTATTAAGAATTTTGTTTTCACTTTACATCCACTCATATATGTGAAATATCCAAGAAAATTCTTATGCTAAATTAAAGATCATGTTGCGAAATAGAATTTTGAGTTATAGTTAAAAGCAATCAAAGAACAATGATTAAAATAAACAAAAAATCGTTCAAAAGACACCAAATTATTCAGTTTGGTCCTTCAAGTTTTAATTTATGTATTATTTGGTCCTTAAAGTTTTAGGATTTTACATCTCAACCCTAAATTTTATTTTTCACGTTTCAGTCATTAAGTGTTAGAGAGGAGAGAGAAAATCATAAAAATTAAAAGTTAATAGAAAAGCTCGATCAAGCATATTTATGCTACAAAAATAACTTATCTCGGTGTCAATATTTTTGTCTTGTAGAGAAAGGTTCCATGGAGGTTGTTTGTATTATTTGGTCCTTAAAGTTTTAGATTTTTATATTTCTGTCCTAAACTTTAATTTTTATGTTTCAATCATTGAGTGTTGAGAGATGAGAGAGAAAGTCGTTTAAAAATGAGAGGAGAGAGAAAATGATGGTCGGGCACATTCAAGCTATAAAAAAAATTGATTCTAGTGTCAATATTTTTATCTTGTAGAGAGGAGTTCACAAAGGCCATTGGAATTTTTCATCATGTCCAAAAAATAGATTAGGCCTTTGGAACATTTTTTTATTTATTTAATCTAATTTTAAGGTTTTTGAGTGATTGGAGGGTTCTTTTAGGTTAAAATGGTTTAATAAGGTCCCTAAAATATTATTTAGATGTTTAAAAGACAAAACAAGTTGAAAAATAAATTTTTAGATCTAAAAACTACAGCTTTGACTTTCAAGCCACTTGAGGTGGCTGAAATTTGAACCATAAGACATTGCATTATTTGTTTTATTAAAAAAAATAAATCACGTGAGCCTGACCTTCTAGGACTTGCTTAATTAGACCTTTTCTTTTAGGCCAAGTACGCAAGCGCACCTGACCTGTTTATTAAATAATATTTAACCTTATTTTTTATTTAAATTTTAAAATAAAATTAACTTTAAATAAATTTATTAAAACTATCTAATTATATCACAAATTTTAAGAAAATTAGATTTATTAACAATAACTTTATAAATAATTATATATCACTTAGTATGCAAAAGAAGTTTAAAACATTTCTCATTAATACTTATATCCATTCTGTTAATTTTTTGTTTTAAATTTTTTATATAATTGTTTTTTATTTATTATTTTTATATTGATTCACACAAGTCGGTAGAAATGATTAATTCATTGAATTTTTTTTTTTGTATAAAACTTGTCTTCAAGATCATAATAAGTTTTTTTTTTTTTTTTAAGAAACAATGCTTCTAATAAAAGTTATCATCAAAACAATTAAAGAAATATGTACATGAATAAAAAAAAAAGGAAGATTTTTTTTTATTATTAAGAAGACATGTTTTTTACCTATTTAATTTAAGTCATTATAATTTTAATGAATATATTTTTTTAATTGCCATTAATTTTTATTTCATAAATCATGCTGCTAATAAAAGGACATATTAACTGATACTCTAAAACGCGTGGGGAAAATACTGTAGCTTTCCTTACATGTTTTTTTTTCCTGTTTTTTATTATTTTATTTTTTAAAATTATCTTTATCGATTTTATTTTTTTACTATTGAACTGGTTGAGAATTTAGTTTTATGGTTTTTTTCTTGAAACATTGTTGATTGTTACAGTGTTTCACCACATAGTTTTTATTTTGCTATAGTGTTTTTTCCATATGTTTTTTTTCTAAAATTATCTTTGTTGAATTGACTTTTTTAATATTAAGATGGTTAAGAATTTAACTTTGTAGTTTTTTTCTTTAAAATATTGTGGATTGCTACAATGTTCCTCCACATGGTTTTTATATTTTTTTTATGATTTTTTTCAAAATTATCTTTGACGATTTTATTTTTTCAATATTGAGCTGGTTGAGAATTACAACTGTAGCTTTTCTCACAAAATATTGTGGATTGCTATAGTGTTTCCCTATGTGGGTCTCTTTTCTTTTTTTTTCTTTTCTTTTTTTATGATTTTTTTATATGATTTTTTTTAAAAATTCTCTTTGTTGCTTTTATCTTTTTAATATTAAGCTGGTTAAAAATTTAATTTTTAACTTTTTTTTATTTAGAACACCGTGGATTGCTACAGTCATTCCCCACATGGTTTTTTTTGTTATGATTTTTTCAAAATTATTTTTGTGAATTTTATTTTTTTTAATATTGAGCTAATTTAGAATTACAACTGCATATTTCCTTACAAAACACTATAGATTGCTATAATGTTTCCTTACATGGTTTTTTTTTCTTTTATTTTTTTATTTTTTTTCTAAAATTATCTTTGTAGTTTTTTTCTTGAAAATATTATAGATTGCAATAGTCTTTCTCCATATAATTTTTTTTAATTTTTTTTTCTCATAAATCCACGACAAAGCATAGACATGCCACAAGCCCGCGGGCATGACATTTAGTTATCACTGAACCAGAATAAAACTACATGAATAAAAAATGACTGTTTTGACTAAAAAAATATTTTTTTTCATGAATTTAAACTGTTCTTTCTTACAAATATTTATTTTTATTTTTGTATAATTAAATAAAAATAGATTTAAAAAAATATCACATAACAAGCTCTATTCTGGTCCTCTGTAAAACATTTTGTATTGTTTGTTTCCATTTTCAAAGGAAACACAAAATTTTGTGTTGCTACCCTTAAATAATCTATCTTTCAATGTTGAGATGTCATCAAATCGTTAGAAGTTTCATATTTGCAGTAACATGCAATACAATTCATCATCGAATTCTTCCTCCTATTGTAGTGGCTGTTGGCAACTGCAGAAGCAGCAATGACCCGGAGTTTATTTGATAATGTAGTGCAATATATTTTTTAATAAAAAATATAATGGTTTTTTATGATTTTAATGTGCTGATGTTAAAATAAAAAAATAAAAAATATATTAAAATATATCTTTTAATATATTTTTTATTTTTTTATTTTAACATCACCACATTAAAATCATAAAAAACCATCTAAAAAATTAATTTAATACTCTTTTACATGAAAAACAATTTAAAATCCACTTCGAAAAATAAAAACTATAACAATAATAGCCACTATGGACTAATCTGCTAATGGACAACTCGGCTCCAAGACATGAGCCTCTATCCCTGTAGAGGATGCTACTACCGATGCTACATGAGTTTAGCATAACATGCAGAAATTTAAACCTTACTTTCAATATTCAATTAAGTTAAAATTTCAAGCTAGTGATAGTGAAGAAGTTCTTTAACTGTTTGCTGGATTTTCATAATATATATGTATAACCTTAGTTATATATATGTATAGCCTTAGTTGCTGAATAAGAGTATGATTGTGAAAGATTGAATTATGATGTATTCTTCTAAAGTAAAAGATATGTTTTAGCCTAAATATTGTGTTGATATAATTGAACATGTGAAAAGAGTAAAGCTTGCTTTAAAAGAAATTATGGCCACCTATATATTAAATCATTGGTATATGGATATGAGATATTGATGTTGGGCATATATGTTGGAAACTTATGAAGTTTCTCATGCTTTTTTTTTTTTATTAACATGGATGTCTAGGTCAATTTGCGCGCACCTCGACTAAACCCACAGGCCCTGAAGTTAACGACCATGCAAGCCTCCAGTGGCCATCATATTAGCAATCACATAACTCGAACCTGAGAACACAGGAGGAGCAAACCCCTTGATACCAAACTCTTACCACTGAAACCATGCTTATTTCTTTAATCATTCAGTGGGTTATCTCATTAACAGTTGATAAATTATTTTCAAAGAATCAAAGTGACCAACCAAAGTTTCTTTGGAATCCTAGCTTGAAACTTAAAGTGGTGCTATTGTATCTTTTATGGGTTGGTTTTTTTAGAATGGGTCACTACACATGTAAATGCACATGCAAACATATATCATGCATGAACTCTTTAAGTGTGTGATAGATCAATATGACAACTACGTGTAAAGATGTAAAATATAAGTGAATGATCAAGAGAAGACAACGTGTCATATAAGTGCCCAAGTGATGTATATTTATACATACTTGTTTTAATTGATTAGGTAACAATAAGAAGCAATTAGAGAGGCTGGTTTACTTAGCTAGCACTATTCTATAGTGAATATATCAAAGATACCAAGTAATTAGGAGAGGGATGTGACAAAACTGGTTGATTGAAGTACAACCTGTGAGTTTTACTCAGCTACGAGAGCACATCTGAAAGCGGTTCCGATTTAAAATCTCAAAAATTCTCTCTAGACAGTTTGCATTGGACTAATTCACATATCCAAAATTACAAACTAAAATTTCCCAGAGTTCAAAAATTAAAATAAGCAGAAGATATCCTGGGGTTCAGGAGGAAGCTGAAAATTTTGCACCATACACCCACGTCAATAGTGTAAGCATTCTTAAATGCATCGATCTACCTCGACTTTTCCATTTATCGTTAAAGGAAAGGCTCCCATTATAATCATTCTCTGCATCGAATCAATGGTCCAAAGTCTGCCTGCATACGATGAACTAAGCCAGAGTTAAACTTTGAGCTTGGAAAATGTATAGTTCATATATTCTGCTAAGTTTTTAGGCAATGTGCAAATGCCATATGGTACTCTACTAAAAAGTACATACTTGCAAGTTTTCAACAATATTAACTCACCGGATCCATGGAGAGAGAAAAGATCTATTTCTCCAGCTCCCACCCTCCTAGTCTCATTCCAGGGTCATAGTTTGTGAATAGCCTAAATTCATTCCCAAGTTTGCTAGAATGTTGAGGCCTAAAACCACATGAATGCAATCCTAAGAGCTCAGCTGCCCTATCCTTCTGCACGTCTCCTACAAGTCAAGAATATATAATCCATCAGATTCACCAGAAAGCTGGAAAGAAAATACAATGCAACTTCGTTGGGAGTGCTAGCAACACTCACTCTAACACTTGTTTTTCAATACTCACATCTAGAACGTCCACATCACATCTCTTGACTTTAATCAAACTAATTAATTGCGAGAGGAAAAAGATACTAAGAGCTAGTGACAAAAAATTTCCATCATTACAAGCAGTCCAAGACCAAGCAAGAAAGAGATTACACATTAAAACAAGAACAAATACCAGTAGATTACCGTCTCCTAAATTAAATATTTTGCAAGAATCTTCTTTAAGCCCTCAATTTCCATCAACAAAGAACAAGGTAATTTATCTTTATTGTTTTTTCTTGTTCTGATCAATTATACCAAAGTGATCTATAAACCCGCTAATAATCCACTTAATGGTAGTTTCATCAACAGATTTGAGCAACAAGAACAAGAGTAGCATCTCCAGTGAAAACCCACGTGTATTTATCCCAGATTCAAGAGATCCCTTGTATTATTTGAGATCAGGTCCAAAACTCACATATTCTCTACCAAACAAATTTAAAAATCCCACAACTTTCTTGCAAAAGGTCCAAATCCAATTGTCAACCAAGATAATATCACACAAGTAAGTTTTGGTGCGATAGGAGGGATTCTAAAAGAGAGGAAAATGGCATAAAAAATAAAGAGACAGGGAAAGAGAATCAAAACTAGGCAACAGAAAATTTAGGGGAAGGCAAGCATAATAATCTAGAACCCTATAGGCACTTTGTCATTCCAAAAAGAGAAAAGAGATGTAAAGTGGATGTTGTAAACAAGCCAAATTTACAGATTGCTGAGATTGGACTAGTAGCATCATTTAGCAGACTCACCAGAGCTTGCAAATGAGAAAGAGCTTATGAATCAAAAGCAATCACAGTAGGATGGAGAACGATCAATGTTTACCTGTGAGTAGAAGCAAATATGATTTTCCTGGTATTGCAAGAAAAGAAATTGCTTGAGCAACCTTTTCTAAACACTCCTGACTCTGCCATCATAAGCATCAGTTAAATGAGACCATGGCCTTTTCACATGACTATTGAACAGTTTGCAGTTTATCAACTAAACGGAAACAAAAAAAAAAAGAAGAAAAAAAAGAGGGAAAGATCCAGGGCACAATGACAAGAAACAAGCTTCCTTGCATATATATGCACCAGGGACTACAAGACACAGTTGAACAAAATTGAAAACCTGAAGCTTACTAAACATGTACAAGGAATTACCGATCAAGCAGAAATTATGGCACAACAAAATCTGTAATAAAATAACCAAAAAAAAAATATTAGAGATCTTCTAAGTAGGTCACTATGCCTGAACAAAGGATATCTAATTATTCAACCAATAATACAGCAGTTCAAAACCAAATATGGCACAGACAGGTACCACAAAATCTTCTCCTTGGCAACCTTAACATAAAACAAGTAAAACAGACATCCTCAATCTTTCAGTCAAAAAAAAAAAAAAAAGATACCCTATTAAATAACATTTCATACATCTTGCATAAGGAGTCTGTAAAATCCTAATAAAATAATCCTTGAAACACATTTTTAACTGTATACGAATTTTTATTATAAGCACTAGTAATACTAGATACTAATTACATGGCAAAAACAACATGAATTAACACAAATTTAAGTTAAAAGAAAGGCAAATTTTATAACTAACCAAATAAGGAGGATCTGCAACAACAACTTGAAAAGCATGCTTAAGTTGACCAGGCAAATCTTCTGGTTTATTATAATCATAAAACGTGAAATCACTCCCATATTGCTCAAATCTCTTGTCATACTCCAGTAATTGCACATTCACACTCGGATCAATTTTCTGCCAACAAAAAAAAGAACCCACTTACCCAAAAACCAAGAAAATTAACAGCAACCCATCAAAAAAAGAAGCAAAACCCAGTTCAAAAGTTTCAATTTTGTGCACTACCTTGATGTAAGCATAAAGAGTTGGACAAGCGAGGCAAACTGCGAGTGAACTGGGATTGGTTAATAAAGCAAGAACCTCGTTTGCTACAGTCTCTGCGGTTAACGGGTCGTACCAAAACTGGCTAAGCCTCCAGTCCTCTGCTACTAAGGCTACTTTCTCTCCGGTTTCAGAACCTTCTCCGTCGGTTTGTGAAGTTTGGTCAGTGATGGGTTGTTGTTGTTGGAGGAACTCTTTCAAAGCAGCCAGAGCGTGTGAACTTAACGTTGGAGGGTCGTCGTCGTCTTCAGTGAAAGCGGTGTCGTTTTGAGGTATTACTTGCTCTTCTTCCATTTTGTAGCCCTGCAAGATGAAATTGAGGGGACACGGTGCCGCTTTTGTTATTTTATGGCATTGATGAACCACTGAAGTAGGAAAACGAGCTTCAGGGAAACAGTAACTCCTTGTATTATACAAGGGAAACAAGAATTGGGCCTAAGCTAAATTAAAAGGGCCCATGTTGATAATGGGATTCTTTTCTCTATTCCCCTCTTTTCTCTCTATCTTCTAAAAATTCATATTGGGTCGACCAAAATTCAGAGGTGTCATTTTTTTTTTAATTGTGGTATTTATTTTTATGAGTGGTTATTATTGGTTTCAATTTATTTTTAATTTTATCCATTGTTATTTGATTTGATATCAAATATGTCCCCATTTTTTTATTGTTGTTTTTTTATTATTTTCTTGATTTAGTTTTTAAATTTTTTCCTTCAAAATTTTATTTTATTTATTTATTTTGTCAAATTTTAATCCTCATTATTTTAATTGTTATTTTTTTATTTAATTTATTTTTCAATTTATTTCCTCATTATTTTTTTTATTAGTTTTTAATATCAGATTTAGTCCTTATTTTTTTATTGTTATTTTTTCTTTTTTAATTTTTGATGATTGAGAATTTTACTTCGTTATGTTTTTCGTTTTTGCCTTCTATGAAGTTATATTAATCTCATGATTTGAGTCACTGGTTTTGACAATTAGCCCGATTTAACTTTGATCTTTTTGGGTTTTTTTTAAAATTTTTTTTTAGTTTCATCATTTGACATTAAGTTTTTAAGCCTTGAGATTTCTGTTTTTTTTGTAGGATTATCTTGGGTCGCAAGTTAGTCAAGTTAACTCAAATACTTAGTTTTTTTCAATATTTTTTTATTTAACTTTGATTATTTTTTCTAGGTTCTTTTTTAAGAATTTAAATTTTTATTCCAATCTCATATTGCAGGTGGCTGGTTAGTAAAGTGAGTTTGAGTTGACTCAAGTTTTTCTTTTGATATTTTTTTAAATGGATTTTTTTTCAATTTTATTATTTAACATTATATTATTAGACCTGGAGTTTTGTTATTTTTCTGCTTTGTTTTATATGAGGGTATCTTAATCTCATATTCTAAATCATGTGTTAGTCAAGTTAACTTATGTTGACTTATGTTATCATCGCTTAAACATCTTTTTGGTTGTTGGGAGAGGTTTGACCTAACCCGCGATATAATTCAGGTAAAAAAATCTAGTTTGATTTATTCTTCGATGAATGGACAAATTGGATCGAGCAAGAGAAATCAAGGTGGTTAAAGAAACTCTGAAAAAAAAACCATAACTATCAAACTTGATAAGAGATCTAATTTGAAAAAAAACATAATTGAATCAGAAATTGCAACAAACAAATTCTTGAATAAAATTCTTTATTATTGAACCAGATAACTAAAAACTTAATTAAATCAATCAAGTTTTATTAAATTAACATTTTATTTAATTCAAATAAAAATTCAGCTTGAGTTAGGCTTTGAATTTTAGTTCAAGGTTAACCTGCTATACTATACCATGATTAACAACTATATTATTATTATTATTATTATTATTCAATACTCACTAGTTAGTTAATTACCCTTTGTTGTTTATGTGAATGATAATCTCCCATGTCAATATCTATTTTTTTAAAGGTAAATAAATATAAATCAGATCAAAAAATATATATGACCAGAGAATCAGTAAGTTCATAAACACCATTTATTTTTTAGTTATGTAATATATGATGATAATTTTTAGAAACATGTTTTATGTGCAAGAGATAGTAAATATAAATATCAATGACAATTTAATTATATTATTTACATCATGATATTTTTTTTATATCACAACAAAACAAAGTTTATGATAAAAATAAACACGAAACTTGGGTTAATGACCTTTTTTCCTGTGTCCCTTTTACATTTTTTTTTTGAATTCTACATTTGAAGAAAAACATCTTAAATTCACGCCTTCCTGTTCATTTTTGTAAATTAAGAGGTCATGAGTCAAATATTTATGCGTTTAACCATTAAAAATAGATTAATTGCATGCCTTATCCTTGCACTACAATTGTTTTTATGAATTCTGCCCCTCTATTATTTGTTATGTTATATTTCTTTTCTTTCGTTTAATTTTATTAAATCAAGTAACATATATGGCAAAAATCTGTTCATGAATTACTGATAACATCATTATTTAAAAAATAAAACTATATATATATATATATAAATTAATAATATTTAAATTAAAATCCCAACCAATGAAAATTTATCATCAAATTATAAAAAATGAAAATTTCGTTACAAATACTAAAAATATTATACATAAAAAAATTAAATTAAAGAGAAATAATGCAATAACCAAATTAAAAACAAAGAAGAAAAAATAAATAAACTAACAAACAATATTATTTATAGAAAATATTAAAACATATATTTTTTTATTTTTCTATAAAGCCAAATTATCTCAAACACACAATTAACCATAAAGGGCTAAATTTCTCATTTATAATTTTATTGGTAACAAATCCTTCATTAGACGTTAATATTTCTTATTGGTATTTCCTAAAATAATATTAAGTATTTGATAAAGCATAATATTTATAACTAAATTCTTGATTTTTATTTTATTTTATAATGATCATATCGATCAATGCCCTTAATTATTTTTGACACCTAAAGGAACTGGACAAAAGAGAGAGAGAGAAAAAAAAAACTCGATGAAAAACATACCAGAGGAGAGAATCTATATAAAACAAATTATATAGGGGTGAATTTTTTTAATATAATATAATAACTACACACGACATAAAACATATATATATATATATATATCATTTTATCGTTTAATATACTTATACATACTAAAATTTTAACTATTTTGTTTTTTTATTAATTAATAAATAATAATAAAGTACGGATGATGAATAACTAGTCTCTTCTTCGAAGGTGAGCTTTCAGTACTGATCAATGGCTGAATTCGTTACTCCCATGAGATACGATTGAAGATACAGATTTTGCCGACACAGAAGCAGTAGGGCTAGTAACATCTCGTTCCACATTTCCAAAATTTGCTTTCCCAGTCAACATTTTAATGGCTATTTGAGCAACTTCGGCAAACCAGTCATCCTCCGGCAACGTACTGGCAAGACAATTTTTATCATGGTACACATTTCTCTGAGGTTGATTTGTCGATAACGTTTGTAAAGTAAATTGAAAGGATCTTTTTTATTTGGAAAATAGGCATATCAGCCGTAACATACAAAATAGTATTATGTTTACTGCGAACAAGATGTACCTGTAAGGATCTACTCCGGTAGCAGCTACAGCATCGATCGCTCTTGCTATGATGTTCTTAATAACTTGATGTAGATTTCTAGACAGGTAACGTCCCTGAGACGAGAAGAGCAACACAAATTCCATATCCAAATATAACTGCATAGAAATTGAATAATTAATTATGGCAGAACTGCATAATCTACCGCGAAAAATCTACATCAAATATTGGCAAACGATCATCCTCTTGAATATACATATATACCTGTTGAAGGCCAAGAGGACCCAGAGGTTTTGGTCCCTCCTCTATCTCTTCCCAAAAGGTTTGATCATCAGAAAGCCAAAGGATCACTGTCTCTGTGAGCCTCATTAATAGAACGGTCGCAAATCTTTCCCGGCCTATGAACATATCGGTTGCTATGCTTGCCATCCGGGTCAATTTCACGAAAAGTTCCTGGAAGAAATTGCAGTCAAGTAAATCTGCATATCTTGATGCATTCATTTCTAAGAAAAGCATTTCCACTTGAAGTTAATAAAATAAACCAGAAATAATAATCAAATGTGTATTCAGGTTACTATTACTTGTATTCTCTATATGTGTGTTGAGACACGAGGACTAAACCAAGTGTCTTTGATGGATAGAGCACAACCTATAATCACTCCAAAACAGACCTGCAACTCAGTCTAACTACCTGGAAAATTAGAGACGGGAACCATTCAGGCTCCTCTACGTTGTCATCCAGACTTGTGTAAATGTATGCATTGAGATGAGTGTCACCATCTTCTGTGAAGATGAGATCAAGAGCTTGCTGTCTGCAGAAGCTATCTCGCAAGCGATCAACTGAACGTTGAAGCTTCTTCTTCCACTCCCTTTGTTCCGGAAGACGGGATTGCCTTTCTGAAGATCTTTTAGGTTGCTCGTCCATTCTAGGAGGCAATGGCAAGAGCTTCATGGCAGCATATGGGAGCAGTTCATCTGCTAACAATGATGCATTAGCTAGTAAAGCTAGTTGCTGGGATTCAGTTTCTGCTATCCTGACAATTTTACTTCCTGAACCTTCCAAGCTCTCTTCAGTCTCTGCTGAACTCGGTAATGCACGCATTAACAAATTGACATAGGAGTTGAACACTTGAAGAACGCCTCCCAGTGCAGAACCATCCAGCTGAAGGTTCTCAAGGGGTCCCGCATCCTCAAGAAAGTCCTGAATTGACAATACATGACTGGTGAAGTGAAAACTTCTTGAGTAATACAGGAAGGAAAGGGCAAATTAAAGCCAATTTTAATAGCGAATATGACAACAATCATCAGGATTATGGAGAAGAAAAAAAAAAAAAGAAGCCAAGAAAGATTCTAAAAGCTTTCCATTTGTGAAGGAAAAGATCTTATAGAGGAAAGCACTATTAGTCACCTGAATCATGGAATTGAACCTATTAGCACTGCTTGAAAGCTTTGGCTGTGATGCCATTGCACTACCAAGAGATGCACTTGAAGAGAAAGGACGTCCGCCTGCTGGTGGATAAGTGAGCAACCAGTCATCTGCAGCAGCAAGTGCAGCACTGATCTCTTCAATTTTCTTTAAATTGGCATTCAATGCCTGCTCAATAATAGGCTTAAAAAGTCTTAATAAGACGGTAGCAAGGGACAATCCACGAGCTTCCAACAAAGAACAATGACCCAAGCATATATGAATGCACTCAGCAGCAACCCGTAGACCTCCTGAAGCAGCTGATGAAGCTAGGACATGCCTCTTTAGAAGAAAAGCAAAAGCCTCAGTCTCTTTGACAGCCCAAGTTACAAGTTCAGATGTATATGCAGGTTCCTCCCCGTAAACTGCCAAAGAATCACTTGCTGCTTGTGCAATGGTGGAAAAGACAACTTGTGAAAGTGCAACAGTATATGCTCGTCCACATGAATTGTTGGATGAGCGAAGACTCGGCAAACTAGACTTCAACTTCTGGTGGTGAGAATTGAGCAACAATGTATGGGCACGGGGAGCATCTCCGAGATTTTTTAGAGCTAAAACAGCTGAACGAAGCTCTTGTCCACGGGTCGAAGGTTGGCTAATGGTATCTGCAAGCTGATAAGCTAGTTTCTGTCGCTGATCTCTAATAGCTGTCTCCAAAGTAATGAGTGCAGTTGGGCTCAAAGAGTGCTTCTTCCTGGATTCGTTAGCTAATCCTTCTCCTTTCTCAAGGGCTTGCATAGCTTCGTCCACTCTCCTTTCTGCCAATAGAACTTCAAAGGTATCCAAGAACTCAATCAACCAATCTTCTGACTCAGAAAGCTCCCCATCGTCGAAATTGGACAAGTCATCTGCTATAGAGTCTTCAGAAGCAGCCCACAAAGAATCAATGCGAGCATGTTCGCTCAAACCGTGAACTAGAGCTGCTTGAGTCGACAGGAAATTTCTCATAGAAATAAGCTGCCCCTCAAGATCTGAAATCTCCCTTGATGTCCTACGTACAGAAAATGAAAAACAACAAATGACAGCAATAACGTTGTTTTTTCCCGATGTAAAAAAGCAAGCAGAAGAAGCTATATATATAGACAGGGTGGTCTAACCAACCGTATGAAGGCTGCATAGTTAGCATAAACACTTTTTCTCATTTCCTCGGCAGAAGCCCTTTTCAGGTCCACGAGGTATGAACACAAGTGCCTTATTTCCTACATATTTAACCAGCAACGCAATCATCAAAATCCTTCACATTCTATTTCCCAAGTGATGACATAGCCTGTAAATACCTACATAAAAACATAAAACATGAAGAATAAGAGGAGACCTTCTCATTCATAGTCTGGCATTTGGAGGTGACAAAGGCATTGGGATCAAAATGAGAGTTCTTGAAGACCTTTAAGCGATCACTTAGCGTTAGATTTCCTTCCAGCTCCGCTGAGTCTCCTATGCTCGACGTTCTCGACATTATTCTTAATTTTGTTCTTGATCACAATCATCTCATTTCGCTGGTTTTTATTGCGGGCATATTTTGTCTTTGTTTCCGCCTTCAATGAACACGCACGACTCGCTCTCTCTCCATTTTAGCTGGAAGGTCAAATAACCAGTCACTTCTCTCTTTATTCATTAATCCTTAACAAAGTCTCCAAGTGACAAGTTTCCTCAATTGGGTCCCTTATATGTTGATGATTAAAGATGCTTACTCTCTCCATTAATTTCCTATGTTTGAGCTATAGAGCCAGGAGAATTTATATTCCTAGATGCAACACATTGACAAGCATGAAGATGAGCTTTTAAGATTATATATATATATATATGACAAGGCAATTACAAAAATATCTCTTATCATCGTATAATAATAATAAAAGATTTACATTCATGGTTAATAGTATTTTCTATCTCCATTATATAAATTGTGTAATAAGATAAAGTGATATCGGGGAAAATTGTACGTTTTTTTTCTTAAATGAGTGAAGTATTTTAAACCGAAGATCTAGACCCTATTTGTTTGTTGGAAAATTATTTCTTTTTAGAAAGTGATTTTCATAGAAAGTGAATTTCTAAAAAGTAAATTATTTTTTAAGGTTTGGTAATATAATGAAAAATGAGTTGGAAAACACTTTCTTGTATTTAGTTATCATAAAAAATAAGCTCAAATATAACTTTTTAATTTTTAATTTTTTTTTTAATTTTATTAAAAGAATGAGGATTAAATCTAGTAGATAAAAAAGTTGAAGGAGAATGAAATTGAAAAAAAAAATCTAATTTTATAAATTATTTTAAATAAAACAATAGCAATCAAAAGAATGAAGACCGAATCTAACAAATAAAAAAGTTGAAAGATGATGAAATTAAAAAAAATCCAATTTCATAAATTATTCCAATTAGAATAAATAGCAATAAAAAAAATATTGACCAAATATGATAGATAAAGAATTTCAATTAAGAAAAAGATAAGAGAAAAAAAAAAACAATCAAAAGAATAATAATCAAAGATGAAATTGAAGAAAATAATAAAAAAAATTCAAAAGCAAATATATAACAATCAAAATATCGGGAACTAATTTGATATAACCAATATAACAAAATATTTTACAATTTTTATAATTTTTAAAAAATATTTTTCATCCAAAATAAAAAAAATAATTTCATGAAAATCAAGTTAAAAATTTTTTTTGATCAAAAAGTATTTATCAATAACCAACTTTTACGATCAGTTTAGAAATAAATTTTAGGAAATGACTTTCAATGTCCTAATCAAAGAAAGTGACATTTGGAAACCCAATTGGAAAAAAGTTTAGGTTAAGGGATGAGTTCAAACTTGTAAGACTAATTTGAGGTTCGCCCTAATTATGATAATAAACTGCCAAACCAGCTAGCCAACAAATCACAGCTGACCACACAATCTTTTTTTTTTTTCTGTAAAGAGAAAATCTCTCGTTCCAATTAAAAGGGTGAAAAAGAAAAGTAGGCACAATCCTAGTACTTTAACTGACATAACCTGTACATTAACTACCGACAAAACCACCTCCTTGTTTGTCTCCTCTCACTTTTTTCCAAAAACCTGAGGAAATGAAGAAGAGAGGGAAGTGACAGAGCTAGAAAGAAATGTAGAATACTGTAAGAAATGTGGGATGTGAATGGCTTAGATCCAAACAAGAAGAGCATAGAATTATAGCTGATTTGACTGGCTTTGATAACTTGAAAGCCATGTTGGGGGCAGAGGATAACATAAGGAGAAGGAAAGGAACACTGAAGACAAAGAAGAGGAAGAGCTACGGTTATTTTCAGTTTCAAGCTCAAGAGGATATGCCTGTAGGTGCCACCTCTCTCCCTCTCTTTTATTATTTCTGAATTATTTACTACCGAAATCTTGATTTTCTTAGTTAGATTTTATTTCAACTGTTCTTCACAACTTTGAATTCGAATCTTTGATTATCTTTTTTAAATAATCAGCTTCTTTTTGTGCAATAAATGGAATGATGAGTAGAGTAGTTGCTAATCATATCTGGCACCTCTGTTGTATATGGTATTGTTGCCTCTGCTGACGAAGTCTTAGGTTGTAATGATTCTGTATAGCACAACACCTACTTCTTCTCTACTTGTGAATCTTGTACTCCTAGAGAATCTGACTATCAGTTGTAAAGTTACAGTATATATTAACATCAATAATATACTGTTTAAGAATTAAAAAGGCAAAACACTTTCTTTATTACCTTTTATTTATCTTTCAATATCGAGCTGGGTTGGAGGCATAGATTAGTGTTACCAATGATGCCAAAAGTTGCTGGAAATTGATTAGCTTGTGCATTTGATGGTTCTCTGTTCTTTTTGGAAAGTGAGCACTGCCATTTGCAATTAGTTTAGAAAATAAATCTTGTCTGTGATGAATCCATGAAAGGATTCTTGACTTGTTATTTTAAAATCTGTTACCTGAAGTTATATCAGTTTCCTTTCCTGCTTGGCTTTATGTTGACGCTGTAAAAGAAAAGGAATAAGGAGCGACAACAGTGGAAATGACTAAAGCATTAACAGTTGTTGATGGATTAAATCATGGTGAAGTGATCGATCTTTTTTTGCCATTGTTAGAAGGTGATGGGGTGATTTCAAATATGAATTCTTGCAGCAGTGCGGCAGAAATGTCACCAGCAGATAGTTTTATAGGGAAGGAAACGGAGTTCAAGTTGATAGAGATAGAAAATGTAATTAGGTATTTGACTTGGCTCTTATATTCGTTCATCCCTTAAACCTTTGCTCGGGTTTTAGATTGAAAATGTTCAATTTCTCATATTTATGCTTTTGCCTTTTGGAAACTGCTCTGCTTTGCTGAAAACATGCTGCGAGTTTTCCCTTTGAGCTTCCTTGATACAGTTTCAATGGCTATTATTAATCGCATTGAGCTGGATTGGAAGCATAAAACGGGTAGTAGTTGCATCTAGATGAAAGAAGTTGAAGAAGTGATTGGGTTCCATATCTACTTGTGAATCGCGATCTCTCCTAGTAGTCTTACTTATTAATCAAATATAAACACTTCACTTGATGGTTTTCTGTTCTTTAGGTAAACAGATGAATTACAGCAATCCCAACTCCTAGAAATGGTTCTTCCTGTATTGAGGGCTATTGCCCTGAAATCATCTCCCTTTTTTCTGGATTTTAGGTTAATGTTGCAAAAGCAAAGGGACGAGAAGCTACAGTGGTGGAAGGGGAAAAGGCATTAACAGTTGATTGTACGGTCAAGTCTGCTGGGTTAGCGATTTCTTGCAGCGGTACAGCATAAATGGTGCAGGTGGAGTGCTCTGCAACAAAGGAAACAGAGCAGAAGAGGATAGAGAAAGAAAATGTAATTATAGTTCTAGCTAGGTTTTGTACTCATTCACTCCTTAAACCTTTGCTTGTATCTTAGACTGGATAATTTCCACTTTCTCATAGTTATTGATATTTCACACTCTTACTTGCACTATGATATTGCATCTAAGATTGTTTCAAGTACAAGACAGAGATTGAGTGGATACCAGTATTATGCCTTTTTACTTGTCTAGTGACATTGCATCCAAGATTCTTTCCCATACTAGAACTCCTATATCCAATGACCTTTTTTTTCGGGACATAAACAGGTGGATATAATGGTGGAAATGACACAAGCATCAGCAACTACAAATGGGGTCAACTCCTCCATTGCGATTGGTGTCTCTGTCTTCTTTGGAAGGTAATATTAGTTTTTGTAGGGGTGTTGCTGAAACAGTACCAGCAGAGACATTCATCGTGAATGCGATGAAGCAGAAGAGGAAGGTAAATGTAATTTGATTTCACCTCCTTTTCAATATATGTACCCTTATGGTTTATACCATTGTCCTGGTCTTAGATGGGTAGTGACGCTTTTGTACACACATATTTGACTGTTTTAAAATGCTATGATGTTGCATCAAAGCCCCCCCCCCCCAACCGTTTCACACATTGAATGGAGATTGAACTTTGTGGAAGTCTATTGATAGTTTGCCGCAGTCCAGACTTCCAAGCCTTACCAAAGCCTATAAGAACTATAATCCAAATAGCCCCATGTAGAGTATGCTTGATCAAATAGTTCTTGTTCCCTCATGCATTATCATGTGGTTTCTGCTTGCAATGGGAGTTTTCCAGGTAATATCCTCTTCGCCAGTGTTATAACTGGAAGTGGAAATGGGGGTCGTTGAGTTTCTTATGTCATAGTCCATTCCTCTAGATTTACATCTTGCTTCATTTCTTACCCTGAATAGTTGATACTTCTAAGTTGTTATCCACTTTTTATTTGGACAGGGAAGTAATTGTAAGTTTTAGTGTTTTTTTAGAAAGATAGAGATGAGATTTCTCTTCTACAGGTTGATAGGGCAAGCAAAGAAATGCAGGAAGATACAGCAAAAGGCATGGAAAGAGAACAAGTTGAGTTTACAGACAATATTGTGCTTCGTCAGCTTCTTGTGAGTTGAAATTTCTGTTCTCTGATTAAAATTTGAATGTTCAATCTTATTATAAGCTCATCCCCCCTCCTTTAGCGGAGACCAAGGTACTTTGATGGTCCTTCATACAATAGTTGGGAGATGTGCTCCAATTGTGGCCAAGAAGGTCATATGGTATGCCAATGCACGATGCGGAAGTGGAAAAGGAAGAAACTATGCTTCCTTTGTGGGAGTTTGGATCACGTTGGGAGGCGTTGTAGAAAGGCAGAGTACAGATGTATTCTAGAGATTATAGTTTATGCACTCTCATTATACACATTTTACTGGAAAAGTAAATCCAAAAGTAACTACCTTATAAAAAGTGCCAGGCGATAGTAGCCGTGTTTTTTTCTGGGTAATTTGCAACGTCTCTAATCTAGATGAAAGTCTTGGTGGCAATTTCTTTCAGAAATTTGGGGGAAAATGCAATGAAGGTCTGTCATGTTTGTTTACTGTTTTAGCACACTTCGAGTGTGTTTGGTATTGCGGTAGCTGTTGTGGTTGTGGTTTGAAGAAAGTTGTTTTAAAAAAAGTGCTTTTAGTTGTGGTTGGTCTGGAAAAATATATATTTGGTTAAAACTGTGGTTGAAAATGAGGTTGAACAAAAAGCTGTTTAATGCGTTTGGTTAAAAATTATGGTTCAATTTTATGTTATGGTATAATTACCTAAAAGGACTTCATTCATAATATTAATGAACAGTTACATAAAAGTCACATTACAACCAATAAATTTTTGCAAATAGACCTAAAGATATTAGAATAATAATTTATAATTGTGTCATTAAACTTGCAGCAATCCCATCACGTACGTAATCCATTCGCGAAGGCCTATGGTGTCCTTGGCTTTGTGAATGTGGAGCCACATCAGTTAGAAAATCATCGAGCACAAAATCAGGATGGCGATCGAACTCCATAAATGCCACATCATGCATTGAAGTTCTTCTAATGTAATTATGAATTGCCATGGATGCAACAACAATTCTAACTTGTTCCTTGTAATTAAATGATGGCATATTCTGTAGGATTCGCCATCTTTTTTTCCAAACTCCAAATGTACGTTCTATCACACAACGTAATGAAGAGTGCATACGGTTGAAAATTTCTTCACGAGTTTGTGGTTGTCCTCGCCTCCTAAATTCTTGCAAATGATATCTCTGACCTCTATATGGACCTAAAAATCCATATTCATTAGGATATCCCGAATCAACCAAGTAGTATTTCCCTGAAAAAATATATAATTGTTTTAAATTGAAAATTACAAAAAAAAAACAAAATAACATTAATTATCATATATACACATACACATACACATACACATATTATTACCTTCCGGTGGCTTAGGAAATTTTATACATGGATTGTCAATTGCCTCGAGAAAAATTCGTGTATCATGTGCACTACCTTCCCAACCCGCCCAAACAAATGTGAATTGCATGTCAAAGCTACATGCAGCCATAACATTCTGGGTCGGCACACCTTTTCGGCCGATAAATGGAATTTGATTTTCAAAAGAAACACATGCACGCACATGTGTACCGTCGATAGCTCCTACACAATTCTAATATACAATAAACCAGCAAAATAACATCAATTTGAGCTGACTAAAAAATTAAATTTCACAAATTCATGAAATACGAATCACCATTAACAAATATGATTAACGACATTACCTTGAAATGTGGCATATACCTCGGATTGTTCATAATTTCCCTCGGTGTGTTTACAAACGCGGGATCTGCAGGTTGAATTAAATCTGTAGCGAGCGAACAAACTGATCTAAGAACTTCATTAAAGTACCTACTAATTGTTTCTCCTGAATGTTGGAATCTCTCCTGAACTTCCCTGTTGGAAGCACCTAAAGCTATTGTATAAAGAAATATTCCAACTTTTTCAAAAACACACATTCTTCTAGATGCCTTTAACCCATATTGGTTTTCAAGTTTAAAGCACAGAGTCTGAAATGTCGTCGCATCCATCCTAAACATGTTTACACAGCGCGTCCAATGTCCACATAGTATTTCTGTCAACCATTGCATTCCAGTGTTGTACGAATCCATACAAGGCTCCTTATATATATAAGTATTATAATATAAAGCTATGGCACCTGCCGTGCATAAAATCAATTTCTGATCATCAAACTCCCTTTCCCAAAACAACTCACCTTCTTCATCTGAATCGTCGTCGTCATTGTCGTCGTCGTCAGTATCAGAACTGTTATTACCACTGCAATCTCCATCGTTTACAGAAGAATTACCATAATTAACGTAATCGGCAACGTTATTCATTACGTCATCATAATCCTCGTCAAAAAGTGTTGAAAACCAGTGCGAATCCATATCTATCATGCCATATAAATTTTTTTGTGAATAATTGAAAATTGTATGACTTGTTACAAAAAAACACAAATGGATAATGCAAACCGAAATAAGTGTTATTGTTCAATTTCTCCACATTTAATGAAATTTTGCTTGGCATTTAAATTTTATAAAGCTATATTTATTTGCAATTCAGTCATTTACCTCCTTTGAAAGTGAAATTGAATTTCTTTTCCCAAAATGTCTATTATCTCTAATCAAAATTTCTAATTCCACTTGCTATAAACAACCTAAAAAATAGAATTTCAAGAGATAAAAAAAGTCCAATTCCAGAAACAATGAACAATGAACAATTCACACACAAAATGTTTTTCCTTTTCATTTCCTGCTTCCAATAATTCATTTCTTGTGCTAAATATAATGTCAACTGTACCATACAGCATTGAAAATTTCATTTCCAAAACTGAAAACTGATTTGTGCGTGGAGCAATAATATTATCATTGGTTATATTCCTTGAGTCAATAAATAAACAGCATGTTTGCCACCTTCCCCCAATATTCAAACCGGTTACTTATGGAATACTGCTTCAAAAATTTAGACAACACAGTAATAACTATGTAGCAGAATATACAATGACAGAGGTCTAACAAAGCTGATGATTTTCTACCCTTCACTATCCCAATGAACACCATAAACAAACATTTAAAAACCTAAGAAACTAACCTCACTTTTAATGAATGTCATGACATTAACCAATCGGCTGTAACCTAATGAATTAAAATGGAACTCACCTAACACAGATGTATAAATAGCAGCAATCAGCAACTCCAGCAATTAAAAACAATCACTCTTGATTGCAGGTACTAACACATTCGGTTTCTAACCAGAAATTGACAATATGCAAGTGAATAACTTCCCATACTTACTGCTATTTATATACAAATACATAAGAATTGATGTAATATTCCAAAAACTGTTACCTAACTTTCAAAAGCTACCATTCAAGAGCAAGTTACCAAACATTCAAATGTGGCATACACCAACTGAAAATTTCAAAATTAGCAACCTCAACCTTCCATTCAAGAGCAACTAACCAAACATTCAAAATATAATACCAACAAGTAGTAGTCTTGGTTTCATAAATTATTATCACCAACCATTCAACTTCAAATAACCGAAATGAAAAGGAGTACTTTAACAAGCTAAACATAACATTTAAAGTTAAGCATCCACATATTTAAGGTCTATAATTCAGAAATTATCCATGAAATTCCAACCCAACAACACAATTCAGTCATACATATATAGCAAAACATACATGGTAGTGGTGTTCCAAAAACTTAGCTATGGAAATACACCAAAACATGGGCAACTCCTTCTAATTCCAGCAACAATTGCAGCACAGGAAGTCTGCAAAACCAGTGAAAAATATTTGAGACAAATAACTATATTACTTGTCTATAGAATTCAACATAAATGAAAAGACATGAATAGGGTAAAAAGCTAAAAACAGACCTTGTCCATCTAAGTTTGTCTGTGTTGGTCAAACATTATTTTCAGCCATGACATTTTTCTGTCAATACAACCCATTGCAGCCCACATCTCCCTCTTGCTCCTCGCACAGAAGAATTTAGTTGCAAAGGTATGCAATGCACTACCAAAGGCAACTTCATCAATAGAGTGCAGTTCTTCCATTACATCTGATATGCTACAACCTTTTTTATCTCTACAAGGAGCTGTGATCCCTCTAGGCATGGAGACAGTCTCAACAAGTTTATCCATACGTGCAACTAGTATTGCTCCCATTCCAGTTCCCTTTTTCTTTTTTCGCAATTGAGGTGTAGTCTGATGTGCACCCTTTCTCTTTGAACTGCTGGGGTTGCTGCTACTGTTTGCGACATTGCTTCCACCAACCATATTGCTAACATCACGTGTGAAATCAGGGATTGCATCCTCTTCAGAGTCGCCACTTCCTTCTTCCATATTAGTATCCTCATTGGTTGTATTCCTCATTCCAGCAGCCACATTATCTTCATCTGATAAAAGTCCTTGTGAGGGAGCCCAAGCATATTCTCCCGTGGCCACTATGTTAGTAAACATGATATCGTACTTGGCACACAACGAAGGCTCTATGCCGACATGCCTAAACTTCTTGGCTCCTCTCATTTCCTGTGCAATGACAGCTAGATGTAATTAGGAATGATGGTAGATGAATAAATAATACAACATGACAAAAAAAAATATGAGGCTGTTGCAAATCAACAAACTAACCTGAATTTTTGATTGCCACCATTCATCAGTTGCTGAGATGGTCCCAAGTTCAGTAGACCAACCAGCTCCAGTTTCAGTTATTAATTTTTTCCATACCCTCCAGTCCTTTTTAATCCCATCCCATTTGTTTTTAAGCTGAGATTTTGATAATGAAAGGCCTGTCTGATCTTTGAATGACTGTACGACAAATTTCCAGCCAGCTTTGTCAAAATGTGTGTTTGGTCTCATGCCTCTCTCAATAGCTGTAATGCAAATGTCGCAAAACGTGTGTAACATTGCCTTGCTCCAAGAAGCTTTATCATGTGTGTCAGACCCATCCATTGCTTATGGTTGACAATGCAATGAAAAATTAAACAAACAATTAACCAAATGAACAAGAGATTGAATGCTGATAAGACCATAATATAATAGTAACAGAACAGGAAATTACATGTGCAGCAAAAGGTCAACCAAAGAATAACAAAAGGTTGAATGTTGACAAGGAATGAAAACATAAATAAAGAAATTATCTATAGCAACTTGGTTGACAATGCAAGAAAGAATTCAAAACACAATTCAATATAGATGAATAAAGCTTTAATGCTGATAAGGGATGAAAAAAATAAACTAAGGAACTAGTTCAAAAAAGATTGCATGATGTGAAGTGTGAACTAAGAAACTTGACAGGGGAAAGAACATAAAAACCTACCCACTGTGGCATAAACCTATAACTGTTTGTCATCAATTAACAGGGGATGTTCTAATTAGCAACCGAAATTATTTGTTTAAGTTATTATGTTTGTAGTTGTTGGCAATCAGCAGCACACAATACTAGTTTAACATAGCAAGCAGGGGATGTTCTATATATATATATATATATATAACTGTTATTTTAATGTACATTTATTAACTTGTTAGCAATCTGCAGAATGCCATAACTAATACGATTTTAACATAGAAAGCAGGGGATGTTCTACTTTGAGCAATTGAAATTAATTGTGCCCTAATTACGTTTCTTTGGTAACAATCAGCAGCACATAGCAAACACACAAATAACTGCAGATACATGGAGGGAATAAAGATAATGAGAAATTAACAGTAATGGCTGACGAGAGTAAAATACTAGTGAATTAAAAGGGGCATAAATAGGTCAATTTCACTGCAAT